>OIES01000039.1_pt1 | contig 88754 bp, 84 predicted proteins | sample 1581811 | NCBI WGS metagenome assembly OIES01 (sample SAMN03281021, study PRJEB24777) | human gut metagenome | isolation source: fecal sample PR177 from 1 month old male Malay infant, vaginal delivered... | reverse complement strand
ACCTTTCTCATAGCAAGTCTCCTCATTCTGTCTTATAGTCATGAGGGATAAGTATACCACATCATGCATTAGGCTGGGACATAATTACGTGTGGTATATAAGGACATTATCATAAATCAGTCATAAAGTGTTCACAAAGCTTAATTATAAATTCTTGACATTTCCGCCCTCAGATGGTATCATCCATTGGTGTCAGCGGGTATGGCGGAATTGGCAGACGCGCCAGATTTTAGGTTCTAGCGTGTTGTCTGAAATTCCAGCTCCGTGCAATTGACGAATTTCTTTTATTTACAAGGGGTTCGGTATAATAACGGCTGATGTATTTCATATTCCAGTACGAAATCTGGGAAATGGTTGCTTAGTATTTGCTTATTTTTTGAGCGGACAATATTATAAGCAATATGCGGGTATGGCGGAATTGGCAGACGCGCGAGATTTAGGTTCTCGTATCGAGAGGTGTGCAGGTTCAAATCCTGTTACCCGCACTGAAATTAAATATTAGAAAAGCGATGGATCGTCGTATTGTGGCGGCTCATCGCTTTTTATTTTATTGAAATATAGCTGAGTTTGTCATATAACATTTTTATCATCCTGCACTCCAATTCCATATACGTCGTCAAGCTGATTGACAAACTGGCTCTCCACATCTATGAACATATCTCCGTATATATCCATCGTAGTAGACAGCAGGGTATGTCCTAAAAGGGCCTGAATTAATTTTGGCTGTGCTTCTCGCTTAATCAAAAATGAACAGACAGTATGGCGGCAGTCATGCAGGGTATGATAGGTAATTCCCGCCTGCTTTACACTTTTCAGAAACCAATACCTCACTTTTCCCTCTGTGTAGTAATCACCAAACTGATCACAGAATACTAACCCCTTATCACGATAATCAGAACCATATAACTGCTTATCATATTCCTGATCTCTCCGTGTTATATCTAATGCATATATTGCGACTTTATTCAAAGGAACTACCCGACGGGAAGATTTCGACTTTGTATCTTTCAATATTGGTAATCTGACCGATTCCCCCGGCTTCCTGTCCTCTCTATCCACAAATGCCAAGCTTTTATCAATAATAATATAGCCCTTATCCAGATGAACATTTTCCCACTTTAGACCGAGTAATTCACCTCTTCGGCAGGCAGTTGTAAGCGCAAGCACAAACATCGTGAATAATCTGGTATCTCTGGCAGTTTCCAGAAAAAGATTCGCCTCCTGTTCTGTCATTGGATGTACTTTTTTCTTCATCTGTGTGATAATGATACCCTTATCAGAGGCTTCTTCTATCGCAGCTGGATTGAATTTAATATAACTGCTTTCATTGAACTCATGAATTTCATCATGTGGATCAAGTTTTATCTCGCCAGTGCGGAATGCACGCTGAAAAGCAGCTCTGATATGTGCTCTGGCCTTGTTCACAGTCTTATAGTTCAATCCCGCTCCATTCCGCTTCCTGCCATGCAGGAACAATTCTTTATAATAACTCATCAGATCGTCTTCGGTAATCTCTGTAACGTCCATCTCAGCAAGGGGATATGGCTTTATCAGATAATTGTATTCCTGTATATAGGTATTATACGTAGTCAGCTCACAATTTGGTTTTACATGGCGCTTAAACCAAGCCAAAATATGACCACCCAGCGAGCCTTTTTTCTTTTCCTCGTCTTCCTTTCTCTGAGCTTCAATCTCCGCTTTATGTGCCTCTTCATATTTTTTTCTGGCAAGTTGTTCCTGAAACGCCTTGATATTTTCCGTTCGCTTTTTGATTGCCTTTGCTTCTGTGACGCCGCTTCCACTGATCTTTCTCTTGCCATAACCTTCAAATTTTACTGTTTTTTGTGCAATCCATGTTCCATCGGCTTTTTGATATGTGGTGCCATTACCGTAGGCGCTTCTTGTTTTTTTGTTTTTATCCATAGTGGTTCCTCCTTAATAGCAGGGGAGAACCATCTGGTTCACCCCCGCGTTTATACTACACCTATCAGTCAAACTTACCAGCGTTTATGTAATCTGTTAATCTTTTAACGGGAATTACAATTCTCCCATCCAGCCTTCGATGCGGAAACTCGATATGCGTGTCAATATAACGATAGAGGAACGCTGGGGATACCCCTAACGCCTCGGCAGCTTCGCGTACACTGTACGCCAATTTTTCAATCGTTCGGTTGTCTTTCATGTTCTTTCTCCTCCTTTGACTATTTATTAGATTTGGTGATATTATATAAGGGCTTTGACACTTTTCAAGGGTCTGACACTTTTTCCCATCTCCTATCATGCTCAGCCTTCTTCCAGATTTCCCCTTCTTTTGTTAATTTTATAGATTTTTTTTGAACGAAATCATAGAAAATAAGGAACCCTTTTTTTCTTAATAAACTGGCAGTTTTTTTGTCGTCAATAACACCGGAATGGCAGTTTTTATACGCTGTTTCTTTGCCATTTTTCCGTTTCCAAAGCACAGTACCGTCACTGGAACACAAAAAAGATTCTCCTGAAGGTATATCAATAAGCACCACACGTTGAATTGGTTGCCAAAATGTTATGTCATTGATTATGATATCAACAGGTTCAGCATTAACCCGCCAGGCTGCCAGACATCTACCCACATCCTTTATGTCTGAACATTCAATTATATCTTTCTTTTGTTTTCTTAGCACTTTGCATTTGGCTTCGGTGGCCTCTCGGGACAAACCTACATAAAACCCTACGTCAGATACAATCAAATACATTCTTCTTCTCCTTTATGTATGGAATAGATTTTACTTCTCGAAACCAAAAAATAGCCGAACTCGCTGAGAATACTCTTGATTTTAGCAGTTCCAACCAGACGATCTGAATGCCCGGAGCAAAGAATCGTTCCTGATGCCTCTTCATATAGATATCTCAACTGTCTTCTAAAGTCTTCCCACACTTGTCCAGAAATTGATAGGCCTTCTTTTTCATCAAGAAATTCAGAAACTTTTTTTGTTGCCTCCATTTGCTTAAGTTTTTGCATATCACTACTTTCATTACATGCCAATCCAAACCAGCTCAATGCCCTTTCAATGTAACCGTCAGAATCTGCTTGCGCCAATTTCATGTTCTGAGAAAGTTCCAAAATGTAATAATCTACAGCAGTCAGCGCCAGGGGATTAACCTGCCATTCTCCAACGGGACCTTGAAATAGTATTTGGCCCAGTCCATCATTACCATTTTGAATCAGTGCGGATTTTATTTCCCATTCATCACCATATAAAAAAGTACAAATTACTTTTCTTTTTTTCCGTAATTGAAATCGGCGGCGATTGAAAAATTCTGCCGAATGTCTGCATATAAAAAGTTCTATTTTGCATTTGTTATTTTTGACTCTAATCCGCCCAGCCTGTTGTATGGCCTGAATCGCTTCGAATCCTGATATCACAACATGTGTCACCTCCTTATCTTTTATGCTGATTCCGTTATCCATTACCGGTGTTGTCAGAAGCACTCTGCACTTGAACCTTCCAAAATTCACAATTTCCTCCAGCTCTTCGTTATCCTCATTTTCCGTTCTGTCTGCCGATATAAATGATGCCGGAATACCAGACGCCACCAAATTTTCTTTCATTTGCCTCCCCTGCTCTTTTGAATCGACAAATATAAGCCATTTTCCCTTATCCCCTGCACTAAACCGTTCCTTGACTATTTGGGAAATTGCAATCTTTTCATCGTAAATCACTGGCATAAAATACGAATAATCCGGTTCTGCAGCCTGTAGCTCAATTACGTCGCGTTTAAGTTCCCAATCATTCCTCGCCATTTGAGCTTTTAACCCTGTTTGCGCATAACGAAATGACAAGATTTTTTTTTGCAAATCGCTAGTACACAGTTGATAACGGTCTATAACTTCCTCCATATTCAGCACAATGTCACGGACCGGTTCCATTGTTGCCGACATGTAAATACGGACTGCCTTCGGAAAAGCTTTCGGAAGTCGCAAAAGAAATCCAGTCATTGGAGAAAACATGGAATCCACCATCAGATAATGGATTTCATCTGCAATCACGTAGTCAAAATCAAAGGCGCGGATCGCTCCTACTCTTAAGCGGCTCAAATCTAGTTGGTGTGCAAGAAGTTGCTGCAAAAACTGGTATGATGTCACCGAAAGTCCATCAACTTCCAACATTCCCTCCGCAGTAACACTTTCCACGGGAATCTTCATCTTCTTCAGGATTTCGCTACGAAGTTGTCCCCTTAGTGCCGATCGGTTTACTAAAAGCAACGCCTTTTTATGATTTATCCGACAGTGTAACCACAATTCATTTAGGCAAAAAGACGTTTTTCCTGACCCTACCGGTGCATTCAAAAGAATTACTGTTCCAGGGGCTGCTTTCAACACCTCTTGTTTGGTCGATTCGTTTATGTACTTCATTTATGCCTCCTCCTTTCTATATTTTCATTATAAATCCAATGTTTATATTGTTATATCTTCAATTTATTTTTTTATTATTGATTAAATTTATATATTTTGCTATATTATAGTTATAAATAACCTGTTTTATATACTTTTGGAGGAAATATGAAATTATCATACACTACAAATGATTCTGCTCTCCTTACAGCGTCTTGTATTGAGGCGAAAAACACTTTAGAATACACCCTCCTGCTTCCTGCAATAGAACCAATTAAGGCATCACCTGATAAATGGATTGAATATGCAGTTGCGCAGTGTCACAGTGCCTGTCACCCCAGGCTCTTTTATCCAGACAATTATAATTTTTTTGGTGATTTTATCAGTAGATGTAAAGACTGTGCCCAATTTTATGATATACACCAAGCAAAAAAAATCATGAGTAATCCAGATAGTCCTCTATATTTTTTTAAAAGTGACTTTTTTGCAAATACAATTTTAATGCAATGTATCATGTCTGCTTATGATACTATTATGAGAGTTTTATTAAGGGAGAATATTAAGCCTTACACCCTGATAAACAAAGTAAAAATACTTGGACAAAATGAATTAATTGACAGCGGACTTTTACGAAATGATTTTACATGCGTCCCACACTATTCGCATGATACAACGGGCGCGTCCTCTATGGCATCCGGATTTACTAAAAAATTACAATCCCATGCAGAAATATGGAATGACTCAAAATTAAAGGAGATATTTCCCGATACAGGAAATGACCTACCTATATTATATTCTGATTTACTTTACCGGCTGATAAAAACCGATTCACGCGAGTTTAAAAAATACCTTAATTTATACACAACCAATAACAGTACCTCTTCGAAAAACAATATAGATGCATGGAACACTTATGTCAATTTTAATGATGTTCTAACAAAAGAATTGCCCCAAAATAATGTAGATCGACTATATTATCTTTACCGGATTGAAAATTTATTTGCCCTGGATCTTGCTAATGCTATAATTCAAAACATTTATCAATTAAAATCTTTTGATAAGCTGTACCCTGACGGGATCAGTAATTACAAAACTCTCGCGCTACTATGTAAATTACCCAATGTTTTTTCCAGAAATCTATATTTGCAATTTGCATTAGAGGCAGTTTGGAATGAGGCTTCCTTAAAGAACAGTTTTTTTAATAGACTCCAGTCTCCCGAAACCATGATGTATAAAAAAGAAGAAAAAACTTTTGATATGTATGAATGGCATATTTATCTCGAAAAGTTCTGCCGTTTTTTCAGTAATTTAATTTTTCCTGCATATGAATGGTATTTTCTTCTGATTCTTTTTCAAACTGTTGAAGAATATAAGCCGAATACTAAAGTCATAGATAAACTGATAATTCTTCAGAAAGAACTTGCAAATTTTATAAATCAGCATCATGCTATTATAAAAGATCCTTTAACTAATGAAGATTCTTTAGACGAAAAAAAGAACAAAACCTTATCATTACTTTCAAACTATGACAACGGCAAAATAATTACTCCTGTATATTGCCGCACCAGCGACAACAAGCTGACAACAATATTTCAAAATCCTACAAAGGATATCCGTTCATTACCGAACGTTGGTACATTGTTATCAATCCTAAATCCAATTGACTCGTTTACAGAATTACCTTTACCAAATTTCAATCGTAATTTTTGTCTGAGTTCAAATGCAGATGAACTAAATTATAATCGTTTCATCGGACAATTTATCTCGTTAGTTGCAAAATAAATAATGGCAGTCAAAAAGCCGTTATGCTCTTATCAAACATAACGGCTCTCGCAACAATTATTTTATTCTACCTCTCATCAGCAGTACCTCTTCTTTATGTCCCTTCCAGCGCAAAGAATCTCCATCTGATTACAACATTCTTTCCAGACTTCTTTTCCCATACAACATTCTACGTACTTCCATTACGTCACCAATAACGTCATAGTAAATCACAAAATTTTCCACATAAATTCTGTAATACTGATCCTTCCGTTTTCTCTGGCCCCGATACGGTTCAATTGCTTTTGGGCAGGTACATCGCTCACAAATAGCCGCTTCCTCCTTATCCACGAGTTCATATGCCGCTTTCGGGTTATTCAGCTCATAAGCGATATAATCTACTATCTCCGACATCTCATCGTAAAATAGCGGAAGGTATCTTATTTCATAATTTTCTTCCATTTTCCAGTCGCTTCCTTATTCCCGAAAATACTTCATCGTTTGTCATACGCTGATCTGTCTGAGCTGTCGGTCCGCTTCATCCAGCTTCAACTCTACATCACCGGTAAGCCTCGAATATTGTTCAATACTCAAAACCACCATAGAGCCATAACCGTTTTTAGTCAAATATACCGGCTGTTGTTCGTTTACTACCATTTTTTCAATTTCCAGAAACTTATTTCTTAAATCAGAAACAGGTCTAATCTGAATCATAAGATCGCCTCTTCGCCTTTCTTATCAAAATTTTAATATCATCACGACAAGGCTTGAGATCATTTTTCAAATTCAAGCAGTTATCTGTCCAGATTTTGTCCTGTGCTGCTCACCCTGGCATATGCCATTTTTCTTGATTCTGACATTTTTCACCTTTCATTATATACAAAAAAGCTATCATCTTATACAGACAATAGCTTTTTATGGAAATCATTATACATTTACTATTTGATGAGCAATATCGCACCTTTTTTTATCATGCGCCACTCCCACGCACAGAACTTCTCCTGATAACCCTGTATAATACTGATTATCAAGAATTTGCTGCAGCGCATCTTCCTTGAGTTTTTCAATATTCTCTCCCTGCTTAAATTCTATGATAACGCTGATATTCTTTGGCAGCAGTGCCTGTAAGGTTATATCACTCCGGCCATATCCGGCTTCCAGATTGCTTGTCACCTTATAGGACCCCCGCAGTGTAATACACATACCAAGAAACAGCATATGATAAGCATTCTCCTTCGCATCCATATAACTGGTGCAGGTAATAACAATTTCCCGATACAGCCTTAGAAATCCCTCCATATCTTTATTCATCAGACACGCAAACATCTGCTGTAAATCCAGACGCTCAATACCGGACATCTCCGCAATCAGTGTCTGAAATTCTGACATCACTTCTCCATTTGGAATTCTTACAATACTGGTTTCCGCGTCCACCCATTCTGTAACCGTTAAATATCCCGCGTTCACCAACAATCCCCACATACTGTATGAGCTGGCCCGCTCGGCAAAAGATGTATCCAACGTAATATAGACAAGCTTCTCCTGCCCTTCGATCAGTTCTTCAAATACCTTCCAGAAACTTCTGTCCGCTTCTCTTAACGCACTCTTTACCAGAAAATTGGCTGAGGTTTTAACCCAGTAATTTTCCAGCCGGCCCTTTTTGGCATAATTAATCACCGACCATGGGTTGTACATTTCGATTCCGCCAATGATATAACCATCATACATTCTGCGTACACCGTCGTCGATTTCAAGGCCATATGCATTCAATAGCGTCCTCGTCTCTTCCACATTTAAGCCAAAGTACGGAGCATATTCCTTATCAATCACAGTATATACCTGTGGGTTATTGAACTGTGAAAATATACTTTCTTTTGCCACTCTCTGAACTCCGGTGATAAGCGCCTGATCCAATGACGGATTTCCTTTCATTGCGCTCCCATACAGATTAGAGAAAAACGGCCCTAGCTGGTCATGATAACCGTATTCATAACTGCTCATTATCGGCTGATCATATTCATCAATTAGCAGAATCGGCGCAATCCCATAGCCAGACTTTACAAATTGTGTCAGAAGCTGGATGGAGAGAGAATATTGTCCCTGATTCGCCTGCGGATTTCTTAAAATGTCAATCATTTCATAAAAATCCCTTTTTTCAAAGGTGTTCTGATCCATCTTATCCCGCAGCAACTTTTCATACCGCAAGTACTCCTGATACAGAGTTTGTTTGACGATAAACAGCAGTTCATCAGCGGTTGCGCCTTTACAATTTTTGAACGTAAAGTAGATAACTGGACGGGAATTAATCTGATCAGCATATTCTGTATCCATAATCGCCAGTCCTTCAAAAAGCTCCCGGCTGTCTTTCGTAATGTCAAAAAATTCCCGCAGCATGGTCATGTTTAAGGTCTTTCCGAACCGGCGCGGCCGAGCAACCAGCGCTACTTTATCATTCATATCCAGAAAGTCTTTTATCATCAGGCTCTTATCAACGTAATAGCTATTATCTCTTCGTACTTCGGCAAAATCATCATTTCCGATCGGTAAAGTTCTTCTTTCTTCCATATGCCCAACCCTCTTTCTATTCTCTTTGCCTGTTATCATCATACCATATTTACGGAGGGCTTTCCATAAATATCTTTTCGTGTGACCACAAAGGTACAACACCTTTCCGGACACCAGCTCCTGTGCCACTACAATTCCTGCAAAATCCTACTCTACAATCGTAATCTCTTTCGTATTTAATGAATATCGGTAAATCCTGTCGGAAAGTACATCTTCCTCGGCCACCTTCGTCTTATTAATCAGCTTCACCATCTCTTCCATAACCTTATATTCCAGTTCTCCGTTATCCGGTGTCAGCAGGACTTCATGGAGACTCGCGGGCAGAATAATAATATCCGCATTCTGTTCCTGTGCAAACTCTTCCAGAAAGCCATCATATAAAATGCATCCTGCGCCATTAACGCCATTCTGATTTGTAAAAACGTAAAGCGGCGGCTCATTCGCCATATCTCCCAGCCAATCGCTCATCGCCTCCACTTCCGCCTCTTTTCCAAACTGTGCCGCAAATATCTCACATATAACCTCTCTCAGCGTTTGAATCCTGGCTGGAAGCAGTCTGGGCGTGTTTATCTTTGCCAGCCGGTACACCTCTTCTTCTGTCATATTCCAGTCATTAAGCATATTTTTATCTATGAGCGCTGTCACCTGGCCTGTCTCATTTTCAGCCAGAAGCAGATAGAATACGACTGCCATATCCAGAAAATAGACATGAGGAATATTCGCAAGTAATTCAAGGTTTGTCTCCACCCGGATCAGCTTGAATACCATGTTATCCTTTATATGGTCAAAACAGACCAGCGCTTCCGCCTGATGTGCAGAGATACCGATATGAGTATTATGAACCGATACAATATCTTCCACAATTTCTTCCAGCGTCATGCTGCTCCCCAGCTGCTCATAATAAGCATTCAAATATATCATGGAAGCACAACTGTCTGGCTTTAAGCGGATGCTTAACACGTCCAGCATGATGCCATTGTTTTTTGGTACTTTATATATTTCCACCTCATACTTATCCTCTATATTTTCCTGAACCTGCTGTTTCACCTCTGATAAAAATTCTTTGTAATCCATTTTATTTTTCATCCATGCCTCCGTTCCTTTCCTGCGGTCTTCTATGACATTCCGATCGGTCTCTGTCACCTCGATCTGTTATCCTTATACTACCATTTTTCAAATCAGAAATAAGTCTAATCTGGATCATATTATCACCTCGTTGTCTTTCTTATCAGAATTTCATCATAATAATATCATCACGACAAGGTTTGAGATTACTTTTGGGGAGTATTTAAAATCCATTCCAAATCAGTTGCTGCTTATAAGCAAATGTCTCCTTATCCCGACATTCTTCCGGCTGCAAATCTTTAATACGCTTCCGGCTCCGACTAATATACACTCTGCTGTCCGGCACCCCAATTCTGGAATCGGGTTTTCCAGTTTCAAGCATATTGTCAAAATCAAGTACTGTTTGATAATCATTCCGGCAGGTTTGTTTACAGTCCCAGAAGAAGTAGTTTGTATGAAACGGACAGAACAGGCAGGCGCTTCCTTTTGTCTCAAGCCCCCATCGTTCTTTGACATAGGCATAATTATCCGCTCTCACCAGACCCATTTCAACCATCGGGAACCGATTGACAAACAGCTTATGTTTACTGTCAAAAATGCGCTGCTGTTCCTCATAGGTAAATCCAATATGCATTTCATGCGCCTGAATATCCTTCGTTCTCGTTCTCTCCCCTTTTCTGTATCCCAGGAGATTCCACCGGACAAAATTCTGCATCTGGATAATCTTGTAATCAATTGTACAGTGGCGCGTCATTTTCCCCTTTCTGCCGTTTTCGTCCACGCTCCAGAACGGAATTGTAACGACCCGTTTTCTGCCGTAATTCCTCATATAGTCTTCTTTTAAGTTTTTATCACGTAAAATATAAAATGGTATTCCCACTCTCATACACTGATTCTTCAAAAAGTCCACCTGCCGGTACACCCACTCCCGCTCTCCTCCAAGATCACAGAATAAAACAGCATCATATACCGGAACCAGCGGGAATTTTCCCGGATTTAACACATTGTCACAGCTCATGAGCGCCAATGCCGTGCTCTGCTGACCTGCGCCACAGCTTAAAATTTTCATCACTTCAAAAGGAGAAATCCGGATTTTATGCGGCCGCAACTCCTGTTCTCCTTTCTCCGTACACTCTGTTTTATAACTTCACTGCCTCGATCTTATCGTTTTCTCTGCTGTAACGGTACACCTGCTCAGAAAGAAAATCTTTCTCTGCAATCACCTCCGCATTCATATCCTTTAAGCACTCCCGAATCTGTTCCACCTCAATCATACCAACTTTATGAAGAACTGCTTCATGCAGACTCGTAAACCCGATATAAAAATCTTCGCCAAGCAGCTCTCCCAGCTTCTTTGCCACTCCGGGCAGAAAAATGGAAACTGCTCCGTTCATCTGACTGGTATTAGTCAGAAAGATTCCAAATTCGCTATCCGGGTCAAACGGCAGCTCTTTGCTGTCCATAAAAGCGAGGTCAATCCCCTGTACCAAATCTTTCAATGACGCAAGACAAAAGACTCTCGGCGGAAATAAATTATACGTGTTTCTCAGTGCAGTCTCCATAACATCTTTTTTTGACCGTTTCCATTCAGAGAACGCATGGAAAGGAATCATGCTGCTGATATATTGTTCCTTTATGCTGCCGATATTCACATACATGGCTAATGCGATATCTCCAATCCGGTCATAAACCCCATCCTTTAATTTTTCTACATTACGATCATAGTTTAACGGGCGGACAATCAGATGACTGCGGATTTTCTGATAGTCCTGGATTTTATCAAGCGGACTGATTCTCTCAATTTCTTTGCAGCAATCCAGCATCTCCGCGACCTGATCGAACAGCTCTTCCAGGCTGAATTCCCCGCTTTCCAAATCCTTATACATTTCCCATAAGTGAAATCTCTGCACATGCTTTCCGTTTTCTCTGTTCGTTTCTACTGCCAGATAATCTTCCGAACGATCATCCTGTGCAGGCTGAAACTTAATTTCAGTGTTCCAGTCTTTTGTGATACGGCAAACTTCTTCCATAAGGCTTTCAACAAATTTCCGATATTCTTCTGTATTCTCTTTTCTCATTTTAATCTCCATTCCGCCGATTCATCTTCAGCACTTGTCTTTTTTATTTCTAAATCATAAAAAGCCCCATGGATTTCTGTTCCATGAGGCCTGCTTTACTGTTGTTTTTCTATGCATATTTTCTAGCTTTAACATTTTGTCTGCTTCCGGTTCTGGCTGATCTCCTGATCTGACCTTTTTTCGGATATTATCGCTTCCAGCATGTGAACGCGAACGTTTTCCCGACTACACCTGCATTCTGACATGATTTACGCCGCATCTTCCTGAGAATCTTCAATCAAATTCACGTTCCGGACTTCTGACATATCAACCGACAGCTCCGTTTTGATCGACTCGTCCATACTGACTGCCTTTTGGAACTCGGACTTCATAGGCGAGTATTTCAGCAGCTGTTTCAGTACTGTCTTACAGGCCATGCTCTCATAATTGTTCTTCCACGGGCTGGAGGCGCTATCGTAGGCTTTGGAATATCGGGCTGCATACGCGTCGATGGCGTTTTTATTCATCACCTCAAAACGGAAACCTCCATTATCCAGCCGGAAAATACCATAAAACGCAATTGGTTCTCCCGGCGTATCCATCGTTGGGATATGTACCAGACGCGGGTTTAAACCCAATTCATATTCAAATACATCATTTTCATATACGGTGTGGGCTTCAATACTCTGCATCCGCTCATTCCGATAGGCCAGATCAATCATTCCCCTGTAGCCAAGCTGAAACTGGCACTCCAGATTCCCCTTATTTTTATATGGAATTAGAAATGCCTGTCCAAGAGGCGTATTCGGCTCTAACCCAAGCTGCGCCGCATTCATAAGCGCTGCGATAAAACTCATGGGGCTGCATTCCGCCAGCTTCGGAGTATTGTTGATCGCTGACAATGCAATTCGGGTAAAACGCTCTGGGGTAAGGATTGTCGGCAATGCCCTCTTAATTTCCGGTTCCAGTGCCTTAATCATATCCGGGATACTCATATTCTTTGTCAGCTTTACCGCCTGTGCTTCCGGTCCGGCCGCACGCTTTGCTAACTCGCCTTTGATATCATTTGCCATGATTCTGTCCCCCTTTCTTCTGCCTCCATCATCGTGTGAATCAACGCTGTGATCTCTTCCCATGTATCACAGTGGCAGCTTTCATTCTTCAAATAGAAATCCCACATCATCTGTACCGGTTGGCTGAGCGCTGCGGTAAATTCCATCACAAATGATTCTATCTTTTCGTTATATTCGAAATATTCCCGGATATAGCAGTAGAACTGAATTCGCCTGCACCGCTCCCATACTTCCGCGCTCTCCATTCCCAGAATGCGGTCACGGAATTCATCATATTCCCGATATACTTTTTCTAATGCTTTCTCTCTGATATTCATGGCTGTGTCTGCCTCCTACGCTGCCTTGACGGTAAAGCGCCTTGTATGGCTGATATTTGCATAACTCTGATAAATCTCCGGGCGCTCCTTTTTCAGCTTTTTTGTATCGAGTCTGGCGGAATCAACGCCGCTCCAGGTCACCTGATAACGGCTTCCTGCGGCGGATTCATGTTCCTGCATAAACAGTTTAATCTCCTGCTCAATCTGCTTCTGCTCCTGTTCCAGACGGTCAATCATCTTCTGTAATGTCTCCCGTCTTTCCAGTTTCAGATTAAAGCTGTCCGGAAGAACAATTGTCTCCTGATTACCGTGTGGATAGTACTGCTTAATCACCTCATCGCAGATATCAGAACCATCCGGATCTGGCATGGCTCTGGCAAGCACGTGGTTATACCAGAAGTCTGATTCAATCTTAATCAGGTCACGAATAATCGCTTCATCCCGCTCAATCTTTATATACTTAAATTCACGGCCAAGAATCACGACCGCCAGATACCATGCGTTCGCTCCGGTTACGGCCATGTAGTGGTGGCACTGAATCTGATAATGGGGCGGTATGTTATCGTCCTTCCATTTATCCGCACTGTAGGCGCTGGCGGTTTTACATTCCAGTCCTGCCTGTTCCCCAACTACCAGTCTATCGACGTTAGCGAACATGAACGGATATTCCTCGCTCTGGTACATGGCGTTGGAACGTCTGACTTTCTTACCTGTAGCCTCCATAAACCTCCGCGCCACATATTCTTCCAGATCGCGGCCTTGTCTCATGGATTCATTGTCGCAGTCCTCTGTATCTTCTCTCGTTTTATCATGATAAACACTCATAGGGCTTGCATATGGATTGAGTCCGCAGATTGCCCCTGCATCGGAACCGCCGATTCCTGATTTCCTGTATTTCAGCCAGTCTTCATGAGATAAATTCAGTGTTGATACCAGTTTCTTCATTATGCCGCCCCTTTCTGCTCTCCAAATGGGTCAATCCCGGATTCCTTAAAGCTGATGTATTCGTGATCGTAACCGATGATGATGTGGTCAATCAATTCGATTCCCAACAGCTCACCGGCCTCTTTTATTCTCCCTGTAATCTGTGAATCTTCCGGACTGGCTTCCAGGCTTCCGGATGGATGATTGTGAAAGCAGATAATCTTGGCAGCATTGGATAATATCGCATGTTTAAATACCTCTCTCATGTCCACTCCGCAAACATTTAGACTTCCCACTGCCACAATTTCCATTGCGATTGGCGTCAACTTCGTGTCCAGTGACATTACCACCAGCATCTCTCTATCTGCATATTCAAAGATTGGACGTACCACTTCTGCCGCATCTCCCGAATTCCGAAACCGCTCCGTACCATAGAGTGCGGTTCCTTCGCGAACCATTTTCAGCTTAATAATACCGACCTTCTTTTTGGGAATGGGCCGCTGTATCATGGAGATAATCTGCTGTTCCTGTGTCTGTTTCTTCATGTTCAATCCTCCTAGTAATTCCAAATTTTTCTATGTATCTGTACTATAAGTTCTTTCAACAGCCTTCCAATTCTTTGATTAAATCTTCTGTGGGGATCATACCCTCGAACCAGCACACAATTCGAGGAACGTCTCGTAGATAATCGTCAGAGACCTCGTCCATCTCTATGTATTCATTTAACTGCTCTTCAAAGCAGTCCAGAAGAGATTCACTGAATACCTTCTGGAACTTTGGATAGTCCGGGCAGCCTTCCAGCCTTGGGCGGTCATGTTTTTTTTGGTTCATTGCTTCCATCTTATTTCCCCATTTCCATTTTCGGTCAGAAAAACGATAAGAGGATACCACAGACGGTATCCTCCGCAATGTTAAAATGCTTTATGTCCCAACCACAAACCATCCAAAAAGGCCGCTCTGTAAATAGCCAGGTTTTGTTCTCCTTCTCTGTCAGCAAGGGTGTCAATCAAAGCCTCAAATTTATCTCTGGTCTCCTGATCAAGACTTCCCAGTATCGCAGTCTCTTCCTCCTGAAACTGTTTGCTGACCTCCGGGTCTATGGCCTGTATGATCTGGCTGATTCGTTCTGTAACGGTTTCATCAAGCAGCTTTTGTACATTCATTTTGCTTTTTCTCCTGTTCTGATACGATACACGGCTATTTTTCCCTATTGCCCTGTTCGTTCCCATCTCTGTCATTTTCTGTGAAGTATGATACATTCTCCGCTGATCTCTTCCAGCCTGTATTTACAGCGCATCTGCTTTAACGTCGCTGCTCCGCTTCCTGAAGCCGCCATTAATACTGCCGTTACCGCTGTCGGTGCTCCCATAAACATTGCGGCGGGTGTTCCCGCGACCATAGTGACGGCTGCAGTCAGGCCACCTGTCGTTGGTGCCGCTGCCAGAGCTGCTATTGCTACCGCCAGACAACCGAGACAAAGGCACCATAAAAACTTGTCCATGTACCATATCTTTTTAATCTTTGGACACAGATCACCTCTTACTTTTATTGTCTCTTCTTTGTTATCAATAGCCTTTCCTAAATCTTTCTCGTTGTCTACTTCCATTTTCTCCTCCTGACTTCAAAACTGGTATCATTTATCAAGTCTTTTACTCGTATCAAATAACACAGCTTCTGCAATTACGCGCTTTTGACCAGTTCATACGCCTTATCAATCATAGCGTTTCCCTCTATCGTGCGGGCAAATAGACTTTCCCTGTAATTGGTCCGTTCCCGAAGAGGCTTTGCGTGTGTGGCAAAATCCGATACCGAGTTGACAAAACGATAAGCATTTTTACCCATGGACTTCAAATCCGGGGCATCAAAATATCTGGTTTTCACGTCCTCTTTCATACGCATCAGATTCTTTTTCTGCTGTTCTGTGGGAGAATCTAACAAAGGAAACAGAGCGTCAATGTATTCATAAACCTGACGGTCTGAAAGCTTAATCTGGCTGAGACGGTCAATTGATTTTCCCAGCGCGTCCATATACTGCTCTGCATACAATAATGTATACTGTGCGTCCTTCATCTTGCCGCCGATATCTCCTGTATGGATTGTGGACCATGACCGTTTTGCCGTGGAAAACGCGAGATTTAAGGTGTTCTGGCATACGACGCGGATCGGAGTCATAGCGGCCTTGATCGCGCCGGTTCCATCGTGGGAATTCATGAATACCAGATACGGTGTGATCTCATCTCCGCTGATGATATAGCGCTGAGGCAGCTTTGCAAGAACCCAGGTTCTGCGCCCCTCCTGCAGAGAGCCGGCCGTCTCGTATTTCACTCCTTCCCCTAAAAGCTCATCGGTAAAGGCAAAGGCTTCCCGATTTTGTACTACTCGATAGCGGTCGGTAACAATTCCGAGCACTTTGTTATCGGAATCTCTCAAATTTGCTTTAAATCCGGTGACATAAATTCCATCCAGTGTTTCAATTGGCTTCTGAATGACATTCCAATCGAGTCCGGCAAGTACAAGCGCTTCCTCAGACGAAGGTGCTTCCTCCACCATGGTTCCCAATCCGTGCCATGGTTTTTCTCTTGTGTAGAACATAGTTTCTACGTTTGCTGACATAATAGATATCCTCCTTTGATTTTAATTTCATCTTTCCTTTGTAAACTGGGTTAGGTTCGTATAGCAATTGGGTTTTATCTGATTCTTTTCATAATGTCGCCTCCTTCGTGTATGACTACAGCTACCGACTAACAATTGATTGTACCTCTTACCAGCTCTGCAGGACGCAGAAATCCCCCAGGTGCCAAAGCACCTGGGGGACTCTTAATGGGTTATTCATCTTTGTCAAGTATCTCAATAATCGCTACTATGACTTCTAAAATAACCGTGAAAATTCCTTTGCTCATAGGCATTTACCTCCTGTCAAGTATATTCTCACGGTTATAATATGTAGCTGATTTTTGTTATTTTTCAAAAAGCTCAGTCAGCGTTTATCCACATCAACTGCTATTAGGCTGGTTTATTTTGTATAAGTTCCATCAAATCCCGGGAAATATATTCCGCCAAAGTTCTTGCTGTCAAGCGAAGTTACTGTGACTGTATGAGTGGTTTTATTTATGTTCAATAACATAGATGGATTATAATTCCCTGCATCAATTTCGTTGTTATCATAGTATTCCCACCAGCCATCACTTCCGTCTGTATAAGGAACGATATAGCCCTCGGTTTCTCCGGTATAAAAACCATAACTGCCGCTAAATGTCACATCAAAAATTGCATCTGCCTGTTTGCTGGATTGCCTGATCTCCAAGTCGGCTCCTCCCTGTCCATCGGCAAATGCACCACTGTAGATGCCCGTCCATGAAACCTCTGTCTCCGGCTGTGCCTGAATCTGTACACCACCGTTGACCGTCCATGCGCCGCTGGCATCAACTGTGTAGCCATCTGGCGTTACGGTATCCATAAGGCAATATCCCTGGGAATCAAAGTAATAGCTCCTGCCGTCGATCCATTGCCAGTTATTTGTTGGATAGCTGCCATCATCATTCTGATACCACCAGCCCTGAGTGTTTTCCTGCCACTGACCGGCGAACGAAGTCATTGCCATTGTCAATGTCAATGCAGAAGCAATAAGTGCTGTCGTTAAATATTTTTTCATAGTCCGTCTCCATTTCATAATTGATGATTACAATTTTATTAAGATTCTCTGATCTATACTGCACATCACTGTATTGGATATTCCATTATTATCACTTAAAAAAACATTTAATGATGCAGAAATATTTAAAATAACCGTGAGATCCTTCCATACACAGTATTTTACCTTCTGGATGATTCTCACGGTTATAATATTTCATGACTTTCTCAGTCCTTTATCTTATAACTTGAAATTACTGATTCTTACTCGACTTTATTGAATCCAGGCTCCTGACTCATCCACCTGATATCCGTCAGGTGTCGTAGTGCTGAACGCCATTTTCCCATCAGCATTCAAATAGTACCACTTTTCACCAACCTTTACCCATCCTGTTAATCTTGCGCCCGTTTCATCTGTGTAATACCAGTTTTCTCCATCTGCAATCCAACCTATCTTCATTTCACCGGATACTGGCATCAGATAGTACCACTTTTCGGAAATCAGGTTCCAGCCGGTCCTCATGTATCCGTCTTCCCCCATCCAGTACCACGCATTATTCTTACGAATCCATATGTTACTGTAAGGAGCTGCTCCGTTTATAAACTTCCAGCCGGTCTGATCCTGAATCCATGATCCAGGCGTTTCTGGAATAGTCTTCGCAGAAGAAACTGTGGAAGATCTCGATGACCCAGAACTGCTTCCTCCCGAACTGCCAGAGCCACTACTCTGTTTTTTCTCAAACGTGACTTCTATTTTATGATTACCGGTTACAGTTAATTCCAAAGATGCTGTTGATACATTATCCACCTTTACATCTGATATTCGGTATCCGTCATCTGGAGTAATTTTAATTTGTATGGTCTCATCTTTCACTGCTGTTTCAGATGAAAGGGTTACGTTGCCACCTTCATTGTGAGATGCCAAAATAAGATATTTTCCTGAAGCATCACCGCCAAGTTTTACGTCAGCCACATTAAGATCAATATATCCCTGATTATCAAGTAACTTGCTGCCAGCTCCCGTTGTGGTAAGAGTTCCTCTAGCTATTACAACATCTCTAGCTTTCGTGTTAGTATTCTGAATTGCCACAGAATTTTCACCCGCTGCTATAATTTCACCGCCAGTCATAGTGAGTTTACTCGTGCTGTCATTAAAGATGGCTGTTTCGTTAGGAGCATAAGCTGTAACTGTTCCGCCATCAATATTGAGTATAGACTCTTTCTCATTTCTGATTACCGCCGTAAACTGGTTTTCTGCTCTTGCTACCATACTTCTAAATTGTGACTCGTTTTTCAATTGCCCATTGATTTCGGCAGTACCTGCAATTGTAATTTTTCCTCTGATTTTATTCCAAATTGCACCTGACTTATTATTTTCGATTCTTCCACCTGTAAAAGTTGAATCCGGATAAAATTCTTCTTTTGTCGTACCATCATGGTTGTTGCTCATCACTCCCCACTGGTTTTCAGTAATCTCACCATCCGTCATCTCAAAAGTTCCGCCATTAAATACGCCTTTTGAATTTCCTGTAATAGTCCCACCAGCCAAGTGAGCATAGCCGCCTTTCCTTTCTGCATTTTTTCCTCCAATAGACAAAGCACCAGTTCCATTCCAATTATCCGACGCAGTTCCTTCTCCATTCTGAGTAAGTTCCCCACCTGTCATGATAAACTCTCCTGTAACGTATATTCCCATATCTACAAAACCCGAAATAACACCGCCTTCCATAGAGCAGCTTCCCTTAATTAACATACCTCTTTTCCAGGAATTTTTTGGTTCCTTATCCTTATCATTTGAAATCAAATTTGTGCCGTCTTTTATTACAACTTGCGTATTTTCCGCACACCATACTGCATAATAATCCCTTGGAAGATCATTATTCTGTTTTTTATTACAATCCATTCCCGTTGCATCAATTGTAATATCTTTTAAGGTGACATTAGAAGCCTTCGAAATATATAACATATATTCCCAATCACAATTTTCCCGGTTCCCAGCAAATATAATTTTCTTTCCTTCTATGCTAATGTTGCCCGAAATCTTTAACGGCTCTGTCAAAGAAATTTCACTCTCCAACACAATCTCCCCATCATGCCCGACAGCCTTACGCAGTTGCTCCTCTGTCGAGACGTAAGTCGCCTCAGAAGGAGTAGCCGGTTCATCTGGCTCTGATGGAGTAGTTGGTTTTTCTGGTTCCGAAGGACTAGCTGGTTTTTCTGGTTCCGAAGGACTAGCTAACCTTCCCATACTCTTAAGATAATTTGACTTTTGACCAGTTTCCGATGATTCTTCCTTTTGTGACATTGCATCCAGCTGCTCGCCGATATCATTATCACCTGCCATGGATATCATTCCCATATTGGTTGAAACCATAGCTGCACATAGCATAACTGCCAGTACCTTTTTCCCTCTCATTTCCTTATCCTCCTTGTAATTAGATTGGTAAATCTTAATAAAAATTATATCACTCATTATCCTTATGAGCAATATTTTATTCTTTTGAAATGTTATTATTTTGGACATAAACAGGTACAATAACTTTAAACTGACGGAGGTGTGCCGTGAAAAGACTCGACTATTATGAAATCGGTTGTAAAATTAAAAAATGCCGGACAGATATGGGACTTTCCCAAGAAACTGCTGCAGAAAGATGTGGTATTTCTCTGTCTTTCTACAGCAATATTGAACGAGGTGTAAAAATCATGTCCTTGGAAACATTTTCCGCTATCTGTAACGCATTTTCCATCAGCGCTGATTATCTGTTGGGGGATGAAGTCTCCAATACAGATGATGTAATTCTAAATATTTTGTCGGAAGCCAAAAAATGCGGTGCCATACAATACGAAAAATTTCTCAAAACCATAAAAGCACTCGCTTCTGTTGCCGACCGCTTATAACCGGATTGTATTGATCTCGATTAAGCCCCTTCCCTCTCTAATTCAGCATATGCCACAAGAAACAGTGGCATTTTGTCGTTCTGGTCATTCCAATGAATCTGCTCCGGCAAAAAGTTCTGTACCAGTTCTTTGGCCTCTTCTTCTGAATTTGCCTCTACCATTGCATTCCCAAATCTGAATACCATAACTTTATAAACATTCATAGCTCTTCCCCTCCCTTCTTCGTAATTTAGCTACCTCTATCATAACATTCCAAAGTGACACGAAATGGCTTTACAATTTTATTTTCAATTTATAAAACCGTTTCCTGACACAGTTATAATATGTATTTAAAAAAATGAACAAAAAAAAGAAACCAGAATAGTTCCAGTTTCTTTATTCACAGTATATCTATAATAGTTGATATTGATTTTATTATTGCCAAATATTTCTTAAACTGTTCCTCATCCGCTCCTCTTTGAAGTTCCGTAAGCAGCGTCATAAACTCTTCCTGACTCTCTGTAATATCTCCAAACAGCAGCCAATCCGTTGGCACACCCAGTCCTTTTGATATTTTTCCAAGTGTCTCTATGCTCATCTTCTTATTTCCACGCTCAATATTTCCGTAATAAGAGCTTGTAATATCACATTTTTCCGCAGCCTCTTCCTGCGTCAACTTCCTCACTTGACGAACTTCTCGTAACCGATTCCCCATCTCAACATAATCAATTTTTCTCATAAAAGCCTCCTTTGCTTATTTTGGCAAATTGTGGAAACCATTTGAAGCTTCTACAAGCATTAATTTGCATTGTTTGTTAGGATTGTTTGTGATATACTTCTTATAGATGTTAGATAAAATTCTTTATACAATGACATTACGTGTCATCCTCAAATGCTATACTGAAATCAAATAATACGAATGCGAAAGAAGGTTTTATATGCATAGTAAAACCAACGAAAAAGATCCCGTACGTAAACATGACCGTGTACTCGAAATTTATACCAGACTACTTGCTGGCGAAACCATCCGTAAACAGGAATTAGCTGACGAATATGGTGTAGCGCCCCGTTCTATTCAACGCGATATTGATTCAATCCGTGACTTCTATTCCAACCGTGCAGTCAGTGGAGATGATCTCACGGAAATTAAATATGACCGGCTTACAAAGGGATATCATATTATCAACTCCAAATCGATTTCCCTGACCAACGCGGAACTCTTTACCGTAGCAAAGATTATTTTGGAGGCCCGTTCCCTTAATAAAGATGAAATGGAAACTATCATCACTGAACTGATAGATGCATGTCTTCCCATTGAAGAACGTAAGACAATGAGGGCACTTCTGAGTAATGAACTTTTCCATTATGTAGAGCCCAGACATGGAAAAACCTTAATTAACACAGTCTGGGAATTAGGTTCTGCCGTATATCAGCACCGTATCATTCAGATGGAATATCGAAAAGCTTCCGGTGAGATCAGCAAGGCCATTATCAAACCTGTCGGCATTATAGGATCTGAATATTATTTTTACTTGATTGCTTATATTGGGGATAAAGATAAGAAATATCCAGGATATCCCACCGTTTACCGGATCGATCGAATCACAAAATATCAAATTACCGAAGAACAATTCCATGTTGACTATAAAGATCGGTTTGAAGAAGGAGAATTTCGGAAAAGGATTCCATTTATGTTTACCGGAAAGCTATGTAAAACCAGTTTTATCTATAAAGGAACTGACATTAATACTGTATTGGACAGACTGCCTACAGCTACGGCTAAAAAAGATAGCGATGGTAAGTATGTCGTCACTGCAGAAGTATATGGTAAGCAAGGCCTTGATTTATGGCTAAAGGGACAGGATAAGAATGTAGAATATTTACAGGGGAATGATTATGGATGAATTTGATATTAGCACTATCCGCAATGAAAAAAATTTGAAGCCAGTTTTTTATCATGATAAGTGCGATAAATATGATTATTTGTCCGCTGTTGGCTGCGGCGCAGTTGCCGGAATGATTGACATTTTCTTAGTTGGCGCGCCGGGTGATAGCAAACTCCAATTTTGGACAGATACACAGGTTGATAAAACTGTAATGCGTTTTGCAAAATTCTGCGGTTGGCCTCCAAAAGCAGGAGATGAAAACAACGTTGCCCGTGCTATTGAATTTTTAGAAAAGAAGTTTCCAGTAAATTACGATCAACGACACACTGCCGATGTTGGTGGACAATTTGATATGTCCACAAAAAATCATCACATGAAGTCATTGGGTCATTCTCCCGATATTATTGGATTATTTTTTTCCATACTGAACCAGTTTACATCAACCGCTTCGTTCCTGAGTAATGGACAACTTATCACAATTCAAACAGATACCTTCGAATTGCAAGGTCATAATTTTATTTCTAAATTATTCTGTGGCACTGCTAACTGGCTTGGTCATATTATGTCAGATGTTGCAGGGAGTTCAGGCGCCTCTGGAAGAGGAAGCGGTGTCGTTATACCTTTTTATGAATTGTTTCAATTATGCGATTTTGGAAGCTTTCAAGTTGGCAAATACAGAAATACGCTTGCGATTGTTGCCACTAAAGTCTTTCAAGAAGGATATGATGCAAGATTCGGGCTTACAATGGCAATACCGGTGGTCTTGTGTGATTTGTCAATAAAACTGATATGGGCAATTAAGCATTATTTCTATCATAAAAAACCCCTTACGGAATGCATTCCAACGAAAAAGCACGATGATCTGCGCATCATGCTGATTATAGGAGATGGAACACTTTGCGTTATGGATGGCGCTGACGCCGCAATTCGTTCTGGTGGTAACTGGGTTAATTTCTTTTTAAGATTGAATATTATAGCATGGTACAGGCTGGTTTTTCTTATATTTAGGGAAGTTTGTATTCGATTGGGAATAAGTTTTCCACTCCAAAAACAGTTGGATGCCTATATAAGAATCAATGAAGCATTGACTTTATACTTATCACAGCTTGAGCAACTTGATTATGAACGCTTCAAAAGCGAAACAGAACAATATAATAGGTTATTAGCAATGATGGAAAAAACAAACAACGAAGACGACTTAAATGTAATTCTGAGAAATGAATATAAAGCACTTGGTATTCGGCTTCCTTATAGTGGCAACTTTAACGATTTTATGAATGATCCTTCTTCTGTATTGGAGTTCAAATAATGTTTGAGTGTGATAAGTGTGGAGAATGTTGTAGAAATCTAAACATGTCATCGATGTACAGCGAACTACATGACGGAGACGGGATTTGCCGATACTTAAAAGGAAATCTTTGTTCTATTTATTCAGAAAGACCACTTTTGTGCAGGGTTGATGAATGCTACGATACGTTTTTTAAAGATAAGCTGAGTTATGAGGAATATATTCAGCTTAACTATAGACAGTGTAATGAATTAAAAAGAAAGAGGAGGATATAAGTTATGCCATTACCATTGATATTAGGGATAGGCGCTGCAATCGCCGGAGCAGCCGGAGTAGGTTCCGGAATACACGGTGCCGTAAAGATGAAGGAAGCAAATGATGCTATGGATTCTGCCAAAAGGTGCCATGAACGAAACATTGAAAAATATGAAAAAGAGAATAAAAGCACCAGTGAAGAAATGGACAAGCTGGGAAAACTAGAGTTGGAAATATTACAGAGTTTTGGTCAATTTTCTGATGTGCTTGAACAAATCAAAAACAGGCCCAAATTTGCTCCCTATTCAAAAGATGGATTTACATTGCCACAGTATGACGGTGAAAAACTCAAAGAAATATCTGTCGGCGCAGGTGTGCTTCTTGGAGGCCTGGGTGGTGCTAGTCTAGGTACAGCTGGCGGATTTGCGGCGGCCGGAGCAACAACAGCAGCTGTCATGGCATTAGGGACTGCTTCTACAGGAACTGCAATCGCCTCTTTGAGCGGCGCAGCATTAACAAACGCTACATTAGCTGCTTTGGGTGGAGGCGCTATAGCTGCTGGAGGTGGTGGTATGGCACTTGGATCAGCAGTTTTAGGTGCTACAACATTAGGAGTTGGTTTATTGGTTGGCGGCGTTATTTTTAACTTTACAGGCGAAAAATTGTCTGACAAAGCAGATGAAGCGTGGTTTCAGATGAAAAAGGCCGAAAAACAAATCAATAAAATTTGTGGTTATCTGATTAAGCTTAGGAGTACAGCCCATAATTATTATGGTACTCTATCTTCTGTAAATTCTCGTTATCAGAAATACTTAAACACTCTTACAAGCATCGTGACAATGCTTGGTCACAAGGACTGGAATACTTTTACAGAAGAAGAAAGAAAGGTAACAGAAAATACAGTTCTTCTTGTTGGCTTGCTCTATAGTATGTGTAAAGTAGAATTAGTATTGAAAAACAAAGATGAAAATGATATAAATACAATCAATAAATCAGCAGTAGAAATTTCTATTGCCAAAGCAGAATCGGTTATGGTCGATCAGTTTTAAAACCTTCTATCGAACTTCCTGTTCGAATATAGTATGGGCAAATTGCTTTTTAACCAGATGAATCATAAAACACTCTTGATATATCACAGTATAAACAGCCAGTCTATGGCAATGCTACCTTACCCAAAGTAAAGAGGTAGCAAAAAGGAACATCATACATACATTGTCTAACTAGCAAATGGCAATCGCTTTAAGAGAAATATTAGAAGATATTTCTGATAATGCAAATGAAATAACAGCATAATATTGAGTCAGCAAAAAATAAAGTCAAAAAGGCTACGGTCTACGCTCCGGATCAGGGCGTGGACCGTAATTTCCGATCATAAGCTCTCACTATAATTATCCTGACATATTTCCCATTTCTATAAGATAATCCGCCTGTTCACAAGGAAAATTAGAAAATAGATATACCGTAGCATCTTCCCGCAGCAGCCTTGATCGCCCGATACACTGTTCCAATTCACTGGATATCATATAAAGCTGGATTTCCCGTAATTTCTGATCTTCATATGTCATCATATTGAATTCATACCCTTTGTACTGGATTTGCTGTCTTTGCATTTTTGTCGAGTCACCGTTCATATCGATGTCAAGATAACAGCCGATCAGCTTATAACTGCTTTCGTTCAAGTGAGGGGTTCCGATAATAATTCCGTTTTTTCCTTTAAAGCTGTCAATTCCTGCCGCGTTTCCAAAATGCATACCACCTTTTAAGTATGGATCATATTTCTTGAAACTGATTCCATAATTCCATTCAGGTACAAACTCTTTGATGCAGTCAATAATTTTTTGCTCACCGCCATATTTTTCCCCTACTTCAAGCAGATTCTTCCTGCTCATAGAATGAAAAGTATACTGTTTTAATCTGCCCTTATATTTTGCTTTTGGCGTATCATAGAAAAAAATCTTTCTTTCGGGAAAATAAAGCCGGTAAACAGCTTGATTTAACGTTGCTGACATAATAATTATTTTTTGCGACGGCAGTTTCTGCGGCACAAAATACTCAATTGCATCTCCATTCAGATGATAGGAACCAGCGTGAGTCAAATCATTAATATTTCCACCAATATAATTTTCATCCTGAATTTTCTGAGAAATATAATTCCCGCTATCACATTTCTTCGATTTTAAATAAGAATCATCCAGTAATTCCAGCAGCCGTTTTATTTCAGTCACCGTTCCATGATCTGGTATCAAGCCTGCCTGGATCGCTTTTTCTACATCTTCAATTTTGACAGCTCGCGTGTTTTTAAGAATTGTCATCAGGATATCTTCATCTATAATAATATCGTATCCATCCAGCTGTTCTTCGGTCATTTGTAAAAAACGGGCATGAGTCATAATAATGTGAGATTCTTTCTTTTCTAAAATTTCATCAATTTTAAGATATTCCTCAAACCGTTTTTTCTCAAATGTATCTTCAAGGCTATCAGAATACTCTCGTATCTTCTTTTTCGCTTCTCTGTGAAGTCCACGGTCATACAAGCTTTGGATTTCCGAAAGTACATTCTTCGGTATAGACAGTTCCTGAAGAGAAATCACTTCCATTACAGACACCGGTGCTCCCTTTGCAATCTCATTCTTCAGTTTTACAGTTGGCAATGCAAAAATGGTAGGCCGTTCCAACTCCTCCATCAAAATCTTATAAGCATATGACTTCCCCAAACCTGTCTGTCCATATATTAAATAAATTGCATTATCCTTTGCAGCTATCGCCCTTTTTAAATTTAATTCCATTGCGCTATAGCTCTTTTCTATTGGCACAAATTCTTCATTCTGAACCAGCTTTCTGATTTTTTTTCTTCCTGTCAATGTCAGGCAGATATTGTTATCATGACTGCATATTCTGGCATATGGACAATTTCCATCGCACCGTTCCGGTTTATATTGCATGGCCTGCATATAACGCAAAGCAAATTTCCATTTTTGATAACTGTTACGATTGTTATACGCTCTCAATACATTCAAAAATCCGCTAAGCATACCTTCCATATGAATCAGGTTCGTAGCCAGCAGAAACTTTTGTGAATGGTTAAGCTCCCCTCCGCCAAAATACTCAGCCGCCAATCTGCAGACTGAACAAAGACGTTCTTCTGTTACATGGCGTATCTTTGGCCGTGATTTGCACATATAATTCTGGTGTTGTGTGTGTGTTGTTGTTTCTTCTGTTCTATAAAATATGATTTTGGAAGAATTTCCCGCCAGTTCTATTATTACTTTATAAGGATTGGCGTTTTTTTCTTCCATTTCACCATATTTATATGTGCAAACATTCATAAATCCTTTCTCTTTTAACTGTATTTGATATTTTCTGGCTATCCTGCCTATATTACGGACATAATTTGATTCGTCCTTTAAAAATAGATATCGTTGATATTCATAGACAAGCCTGTCAACAGAAAATACTGCCTCTTCACAATATTCGATTACACCCTTTCCACCAAAGAACATTCTGGAAATTTCAAAACAAGCTGTATCTGCTTCCGGAAACAATTCTTTTAACATATCAAGCATCATTTCTGCAAGCCATTTCATGCTGATTGGAACTTGATGGCATAATACAACCCTATATTTAGGAATATCCTGTGTAGAGCTAAACGTGTGATATGAAAAAAAAACCGGAAGGCCAAAAGCCTCACATTTATCTTTTATTGTTCGGTAATCAGTCCCATCATCGAAATCTAGTACAAATAACTGCATCTCTCTAAAATTTTCTTTTTTTCTGTGCTTATATTCAAAAATTGCAGGACAAAAACTGCGGCCATCTTTACCAATATATTTTGCCAGAGCGACTAAAGTTTCGGTGCGAATTTGCCCGGCTATCCGGTTATTTATCCTTCCAATGTTACTTTTTTCCGGCTTATGTGTGAATTCTTCATTATCTAAACTAATTTTTATTTCCATGATCTTCTCCTCTCAATCATTTTATCGAGATGTTAGAAGTCGTGAAAATTTATAATATAATTGTGTATAACATATAGATAAAATAATATAGAGGAGGGATTTTTTATGCCATCAGTAACTGCAAACGGATATGTTTCCGTGTCAGAATTCAGTAGGGGAAATACAGCCAGAATATTTAAAGAACTAAAATCAGAAAAGGAAATTATTGTTTTAAAGAATAACAAACCGATCGGTATACTGGTACTGCCGGAAAATCATATATTGGAAAAGGCAATTGATACTTCCACAGTATAAACAATCAATCTATGATCATAGGGCTTTGCCCAGATAGAAATTCCCCATATACATATCAACATGTATATGGGGAACCACCTAACTGCTCTTATGAATTATTTCCCAAATCAAACATAATCTTGTCTGCCAGATAAACAGGGACCGTTAAAATTTTTCCATCTTCCGTTTCACCTCCAAAAGTTTCGCCTTTTAGATAATACAGAAAATCAATTTTTCCATCTGTCAGTAAACGAACTGCTGTTTTTCCAGGATTCTTTCCATTTTTTACCTCGATACCATAGTTTTTGTAATCAAGAAGGCTTCTTACATAGAAATCAAGTTCTCCTCCCGTTTCCTGATGGACCGCAAACCACGGGGACTCTCCGGCTATAGTTTCTGTCGTTTGCAGCCGCTTCAATAGGTTTAAATACACAAAATTCTCACATAAAATTCCGTTTACAGTATCCTCTCTCTCCCCAGTCCTTCTCAGAAAATATGCGCCTATCCCCAAATCTCTAAAATAGAACCTGCAATTATCCACAATATCCAGATAGTTGCAGTCAATGCTCTTTCCACAATATCCAATTACATGAGATAGATAAAGCCAGCTTATTGCTCCGTTTATCATCTTCTTACTTATTTTTCCGCCCTCTTCTTTAAAAATTATCTTTGAAAAATCTGTAACCAGATCATCCGTACCTTTTTTCTCCTTGATTAATGTAATAGCTATAGCCGGAAACATCTTACTAAACAAATCAATCTCCATGGCGGATTTAAAATATCTGGAGGATTCTTTGATAAATACATTCACTATCTTACCTATTTCTTTTCGACATTCACCGAAATCCTCTGTCTCCAGATAAGTCTGCACCACTTTAGGGTATCCCCCTATCTGACGGTAAATCAAAAAATATTTTTCTATTTCGTTATAATTCTCACGACTCTTTCCGCCGAGAGGAGAGAGTTTATTGTATAATTCTCTTTTTCCAAAAGCATCTAAAAATTCAGGAAATGATAAAGTATTTAAAATAAGGCTGTCCGTATCTCCCGCAGACAAAAAAAAGTCTTTTTCTCTTGTTTTTCCTAAATAGCTTCCTGTAACAATAAAGTCGCAGGTGAATTCCCTGGCAAATTCACGAATACGACTATAGACAAGAGCTGATTCCTGAATCTCATCAATAACAACAATGGTACTCTTACAATCCTGAAAATCGTGGTCATATGCTTTAAATACTTCATGCATAGCACCTTCAATACGTTTTTGACCTACTTCCCAGTTATAGATCACTTCGAAACAAGCTAAAAAGTCTTCTCCTGATTTTCCAACCATATTTATATAAATATATTGATCATACTGCTCTTTTGCAAACTTATCCAATATATAAGTCTTCCCAACCTGCCTGGCGCCTTCCAATTCCAGAACCAAACCCGAATTTCTATTTTTCCATTGGAGTAAATCATCATAAATATCACGCTTTAAGTCTATCGCCATATTACATATCCTCCATCTACACTGTCTTTATATTATAACAGTATCTGTCCAGCCAAAACAAGTATATCCTCATTATTATTTTCGACGCATTATTTCTATTTTATTTATAGATTTACCGCCACTGTCATTTTTTGTCTAATTCTCTCGGAATCTCCACTCTGGCAACTAAGATAATTGTGGAACACTCCGTTTTATTCCATGTATCAGTAAATTGCCTTCCAGGCCTTAGCACTTCTCCTGAAGTTATTAATTTGGCTCGCTTTCCGCAAAATTATTTTGTACCATGCGGTCTGCACTAATCTTATAGTTAATCGGATTTATAGGTAAACTTATAGGAAATAAGCGTAAAACAACCGCTACATCTCATCAGACCTAGCGGTTGTTATCGTTTCTGTTTAATTATATTTTACCCTTTACCAATCTTCAATTCCGGATTAATCCGACGTAAATACTCATTAAACAGCGGCACCGTAAAATCAATCTCACCATGACTGGTAGAGTATACAATCCCTTTACTGATAAGCTGTGCCCTTACCGGTGATATGGAACTTACACCCTTTTTCATAAAATGAGCCACATTAGAAATAGAACATGGCAGTTCACCACACTTTACCATAGCAAACAGAAAATCCTGTTCCTTTTTCGTACATCGTTCAAATCTTACTCTGAAAAAGCTTTCATCTAAATTGCTTAAAAAGGTAGGAATTACCCGCTCTACATCATCTCTGTCGATAATCTCTTTTTCCGTATACTCCCATATAGTCGTACATAGTTCCTGGATAAAAAAGGGGTATCCTTTTGTCCATCGGATTATCTCTTTCACAGCCTCTTCTGTATACATAACATCGAGATCGGCCGCAGGATGCACAATCGCTTCTTTTGCCTCCTCGTCGGATAATGCCGCTACAGGAATAAATTTAAACAGCCTCTCCGCATATGATTTCACCTCGCCCAATATTTTCAAAACCTTTGGCAGACCTGCTCCAAATAGAATGATTGGTAAGCGAAGTTGATTGACACGATGGAGCGCGTTTACCAGTGCTTCCATCTCGTCATCCCTCATATACTGGATTTCATCAACAAAAAAGCAGATTACTTCCCCTGCCTTTGACGCGGTTCTTCCCATAGTAACAAACATATCGGTTAAGTCATCGGATAGAATACCCGTGGTGACATATGCGGACGGTTCATTTAATCCGGCGCTGAATGTCTGATCTTCCGGATTATAGGTCACATTAAACGCCTGGAGAATTCCCAATGCCTTGCGGGCAAAATCTTTGGCCGATTCTATGGCGCTCATGCGGTGCAGTATTTTCTTGGAACTGTTTGCGATCTGCCTGATAAAGCTTCGTTTCTCAGCTATCTCAATATGCGCATACAAAATATCCATCTCATCCGCTTTTTCCTCTATCGCATTCAATAAAACCGTCTTTCCTACTCCACGTAATCCGAAATAGATAACCGGCTGCTGCGGATACCCTTTCTGCACGGAAACCAGATATTTGTCCGCATTATTAAGAAGCTCGTCTCTGCCGGCCAAATATGGCGGCATCGTTCCTGCTCCCGGTGTATATGGAGAAGCATATTTCATGGTACAGCACCTCCTTGTCTTCTCATACACAAATTATACTTTAAGTATTCCTAACTTACAACTACCTTTTCGTATACTTCTCTGCTAATGATCTGCCTGTCGTTATTATTATGGTTGCCATCTGGTTGCTTACTGATACAGAATTCATACCAGACATAACTCAAGCAATGAACTCTTCACACGCAAAAGAGCCAATTTCCCACCTGAAAATTCCCATACAAAATTTAGGTTCTGGTGGGAGACCGTGCAGGTTCAAGTCCTGTTACCCGCACTCATATAAATAAGGCCAGGTTATAATTTACTTGGCTAAGCAAAAACTCATAACAGAAATAATCTTCATGCAAATGTTTATTCTTAAACTTTTTAAAGCTGTAGTTCTTCTTAGTAAAATAATCTCTTAATTTTTTGGCATATTCCAAACGTTCTTCAGGTTTAAAATTCTGTCTTATATAGTTTATCATATAACCTTTTCTAAAAACGTATCCCCCATATATATCCATAATAGTGAACAGCAGGGTATGGCGCAAACAGGTCAGAAATATGACCGATTCCGATTTATTGGATATGCATTACTTTTTTACTGAAGACGACAACTTAGGCAATGTCAGATTGAAAGATGGCTTTTGAAATGTTTCATAACCCCATCGGTGGCTTTCGCAGAGAAGCGGACTATAAGAAAGTAATTTGACGCTATCCTGTACATTATCCATTTTGACAAACAAGTAGAGTTCAATTATAATATATACTATAGTTGCAATCATTTTTCAATTACAAGGAGACAGAATGGATATTGATTATTTTCGAGAATTTACCGTTCTCGCTGAAACCGGGAATTACTTAGCTGCCGCGGATAAATTGTATTTAACGCAATCGACGCTGACGCGCCATATTCAGGCATTTGAAAAAGACTTGGGCGCCCCTGTATTTGACCGGACCACCAGAAAAATTGCGCTGACCGAATACGGCGAACTTATGCTTCCCTATGCCCAGCAGATCATGAAGCTGCAGCAGGACTATAACACCGCCATTTACAACCAGCAGCGCCTGGAGCACGATAATCTTCAGATCGGCACCATCCCAATGATGGTTTCCTATGGCATTACCGATGTTCTAGTCTCTTTCCGCAAAGAATATCCCGGAATTTCCATCGATCTTCTCGAAGGGGATTTTAATGATCTTCTGAAAATGCTGGAGAGCGGCAAATGCGATTTTGCGTTTATGCGTGAATTCGAGTATACTTCCTTAAATCTCGAACGGCTCCCCTTTTCCAATGATGCAATGATTGCCCTGATTCCGGAAAATCATCCCCTCGCAAAAGAAAAGGATATTTCTGTGGCCCAGTTAAAGGACATTCCTCTCCTGCTGCTCCCCAAAGATACTTTAATGTATACCTTATGTGTCTCCGAATGTAAGAAAGCCGGCTTCGATCCGATCGTAACCTTTACCAGCCATCACGCTAATAACCTGCTGGACTTAGTACGCAAAGGCACCGGAGTTGCACTGCTCATGGAGAAACCGATACTGAAATACGATTTAAGCGGAATCTCCATTGTAGATATCCGTCCTGCTATCGAAACCACCATTGACTTAGTTTACTTACCTAAGATTAAAATGACACAGATCGCATCCAATTTTCTAAACTTCATAAAAAGCAGGCAGGAAACACCGGAGTGAGGCCAAACCGACAATCACATCATGTCCTCTAAAAACGCAGCAACATTCTTCTCAAACAGTTCTGCACTGCCGCGGAAGAACTGGCTCTTCCTGCATTGATATCCGCCTGCGTCGTAAATTGCTTTTTCCGTCATATACCCGCCCGCGCCGTTGGTAAATGCGGTAAAAAAGATTTTTTCGCATTTTGCGGCGGCACGTATTCTCTGAAGTGACGCCGCGTTGATCTCGGCATGTGCCGCTACAACCGCGATGTCTCCCAGCTTTAAAATTGCCGTGTCGCTGTTTACGTCGCCGGCCGCTTCAAACTCCACCTTTCCTGGCCGCATGGAATTAAAATCCCTGCCAAGTTCTTTCTGGCCTGGATAAACAAAATTCCTCGTTTCCATCTCAATCCTGTTTTCTTCTGGCTCGGCAGGTTTTCGAATCGCGATGCTGATGGAGGATGCCAGTTTTCGTCCCAGTGTCTCCACAAGAACGAAGCCCTTTTCATGAAGATCTTCTTTTTCCAATTCCCCCTGTGCATTCATCACGTCCGTCACCGCCCGCAGCTCTTGCCACTGATCCCCGGAGGCCCCAAGGCAATAGCAGCAGACCGCTCCCGGATACAGCTTTTTCAAATTACGTTCGGCAGCGCCGGCAATATCTCCTGAAATCAATCTGCCGCCATTTTCCAAAAGAGACCCTTCCATAACCCCAGGTGCCATATTTACCGCAAAAAAGATTGCAGTACAGGTTCCGGTTTCCTTCCCATCTACCCGGATTACGGGCACAGTATGGTCGGTTTCTCCAGCCTCATTGGTTCCCTGCCACAGTCCGTCCTTTAGTTCCAGCACTCTGCTCACATTCACGTTGCTCTTTGCTGTATAAAACCGGATCTCGGCGGGCTGCATGGATTCCCAGGCACGCGTCAGTGCGTTCTCCGCGGCCGCACGCACGATTCTGCCGTACTCATCGGCAAAGCGGATTTCTTCCTCCGTCTCCATGCGCATTGCGCCGTGGGGCGTGCTCAAATTGTGATTGCAGTGGACCAGCACGTGCTCTGCCTTTGCCCCCGTCCTTTTGGCGGCGAGCTTCTGCAATTCCTCCGTGTCCGGATAACTGACAAGGTTTAGTCCCATAAACACACATACCTCCTCTTTTTCCCCTTTCTTCTGGGAAAAACACAGAACATGAACATCTGGATCATCATGAACTCCTGTATAATTTTCTCCCGGCGTCGGCAGCACGTTCTTTCCAAAATGAATAGGCGCTTCTCCTGCGCCTGCCCTGATTATTTCCATCTTCTCACCCCTCCTTCCTATACTTCAACGGGAACCAAAAACTCTTTCAGCCTTTCATAGTCTTCTACATTGTAGCACACAATCTCGTAAGACTCATATTCCGGATTGCTGAATACTTTTGTAAGACCAATATACTGTGTCAGCCTGGAGGCCAGATTAAGCACATCCTTGTCATCCGTAATCAGTTCCACTCTTCCCTTGCACTCATTTAAACACTTAAAAAATCCATCAATATTCTGAATCTCTTTTACTCTCATCTTTCATTCCTCCTATTCCTGAATCATGCATAAATCACGCTCAAAAACGCAATAATTCTTCAGTTGTTTCCGCTTCATTATTCCATCAGATTATGATAAACTATAAATATTCAAAGACTGATGGAGGCGGAAAAACCACATGAAGAATAAAAAAACTTTCTCAATTTCCGGAAAATCACAGCTTGACGGCTATACGAAATACCGCAATACTTCGATCCTTTTTTGCATCCTCGTAATTCTTGTTTTCTTCCTCTTTTTCCGGAGTACCGGGAAGGAGAACATCTATATGGAACCTCAAGCGGATGCCCTGTATTTATCCAGCCGTACGGGGGAAGAAATTTATATTTCCTATGACAGCATCTCATCCGTAACCCTGGTTAATACCTTTGATTTTGGCTTTCCAAAGGAGGGCACGGACGATAAACAGATCCGCTGCGGCCTATGGGAGAACGAGGCCCTTGGCTGCTATCAGCTGTTTACACTCAAAAATGTAAGTGATTATCTTGTACTTACAACCGAAAGCGGCACAGTCGTGTTCAATTATGAGAGCACCTCCGTCACGGATTCCATTTATAGTTCCCTGCGGGAACTGTTATCGGAGAAAGGACTGGCCGGACAAATTACCTTCCGCTCCTACACAGAGTCTGCAGTCCAATCCTGACGAAAGAGGTGTTCCGATGAAATCATTAAAAAATTATATTGACCGCAATGAGATGAGGCGCACCGGCGGTTATCCCGAAAGTGCCGGTTTTCACAGCAGAGGCTTTCATAAATACTTTGAAGGTTATTCTGAATATATTGAACCCGATTCAAAAGGAAAGCCCCATATCAAGCGTATCTACACTGGCGTCTACCACAGACAGCTCTTATCCGATTCCAGGAGAAAACAGGTAAAACTAACCTACTGTCTTCTTAGCGTTCTGGCCGTAGTCTTCTTCTTTTACTCCGCTACCCGGGGAATCTCTGGCAGCGCCGCCGTCTGGCTGTCGGTCTGCGAAGCAGTTACCGTGCTGGGGCTCGCGTGGATGCTCTGGTCTCTTTTTAATTATGTAATTGCCGGCAAAAACATGACGCTGGATGACTACCGGTCTGTAACCGCGCTAAAAAAATCTTCCCGTTTTGCGGCGGCAGCGCTTACGGCTACCGCCATAGGCGCCCTGATCTTCCTCACGGAAAACCTGGCGTGTATGGCCGCTTTCCTGGCCGCCGCACTGTTCTGCTTTGGGATTGGGTTCATTGAAAAACGGATTTCCTATGAATCCTTTTTAAGCGATCAGGAAGCGCCCTCTCAATCGAATCAAATCGCTCATTAAGTCCCCTCTACAATGTCATATCTCGTGGGGTCCTTGAGGTATTTTTTGCTGAACATGATTTCCACGTCCTTGTATCTCACAAATCCATTGTCATTGGGGTCGTGGGCGCTCATGTCCGGAGGAATATCGATGGGACCGATGATCCCGTCTTCTGCAGGTCTTGGCCCATGGGGTTCCGGTTCGTCCGTCTCACCGTCTAAGGCTCTCAGCGCCGCCATCATGGCGTGATTAACCAGATCGCCACCGGCAAGTTCCCTGCCGTGTCCGTAGCCGACCCAGTCGTACTCATCCCTTCTGGCCAAAAGCTTTGCCACGCTCATTACGTAGAGCAGCATACTGGGCTGCGGATCAATTCGTTTATACCCCAGCGGCACCATGGCCGCCAGATTATCACCGGTAAACAGGATCCGGCAGTCTAAATCAAGCCACGCAACAGAATCCGGCGAATGCCCGTCCATGCGGATAGCTTCAAATCTTCTTCCCCCGATATCCAGTACGAAACCATCATCCACCGTAACAATCTCATAATCCAGCGGATATCTTTCTATGGGCTGTCCCCCATTCGGCTCTTTTGCAATCTTAGCCGCCAGGCGCCCCATGTACGCCTTTTCAAAGTAACCGTTTAAGCCCGTATGGTCAAAGTGTCCATGCGTATTCAGTGCGGTCTTTACCGGTTTCCCACACAGTTTTTCACAATATTCCCTGAGATTTCCGTAGGAATCCCCAGTGTCAATCACAACGCCCTGTTCCTCTCCCGCACACAGATAGCAGGTCGAACCATGGGATGTAATCAGCCACGTATTTTTTTGTACTTCTTTTGATTGAAAATACTGAATTTCCATATTCCGTTCTATCTCTCCTTTTCCTGATCTATTATTTCCGCTGTGCAAACAGCCAGTTATGAATGGCATCGATGGAATACGCGTACCGCCAAGTATGTACGTGATGTTCCCCGCCCCCGCTGTGCCAGCCGTCCGCAACCGTCGTCATTTCAAACGGCGTATAAAGAATATTTGCTCCCGATGCAAGCAGTTTTTCTGTCTTCCCGGCATACACGCTCTGTTCTTCCTTTGCGCTCCATACCTCGCGTGCAATTTTCGCCCCCGCCTGTTCCAGTGCAACCAAAATCTGATTCATACCGGGAAATGCTTTTGCATCCCCCTGAGAGTTCACAAACCAGAAATGTCCCTTTTCCAGTCCGCTGTTCTGAAACGCCTGCTCATCCCACTGTCCTGCCACAAACAGGGAAGCCGCAAATAATTGGGGATAGCGCAGATTCAGCACCATGGAGGACATACAGCCCATAGACTGGCCGGTTGTATAAAGCCGCCCGGTATCAATGGAATACAGGGAAACGATGTGATCCAGCAGTCTTTTTCCCACCTCCAGGCGGTGATCGACGTTCCAGTCATCATCGACAATGGACGGCGGGAGAAACTGGGGGGCAAGCACAAAGCATTCGTGCTTTTTCTGCGCTTCCTTCGTCATCCACGAAAGCGCGCCGATTCCCTGGGAAAGTGTACATTTTACATTGTCACTGCAGACAGCCGCGTCGTGTATAAACTGGACCAGAGGGTATTTTTTTGACGGGTCGTAGTTTTCTGGTATATAAAGATTATACGCCACTCCCTCGAAGGACCCCTGCACAAATTCATCTACCAGAAGATTCTTTCTTCTGTCGTTTAAATCCGCCTGCTCCCATTCCGGGATTACGGTTCCCTCCTCTGTCCGGATTTCCTTCTTCTGCCTTACCTTCACGACGGCCGGAACCACTTTTGCAACGATATTTTCCCAGGGGTTTCCTGGAAAATAAGTCGGAGCAGCTTCATCGTGCGGCGAGAGCGAAAGGACTGCAAAGCGGCCGTTTTCCGCCACCTGGCATTCCTCCGAGGCACATACACATGCATGCGTGACGGTCCTGCCCTCCACTAAAAAGGTTTCCTGATTAACGGAGTCTTTCTCCAAAACCGTGTCATACTCCACCAAAGCCCTGGTACATTTTTGTCCTTCTGGCAGCACGTCCGTTACCGCCGTAATGTGTATTACATTTGGATTCTTCATACAATATCCTTTCAAGAAGCAAACCGGCCGCCGTATATAAAATGCAGCGGCCGGTAATGTGTTGACCAACTATCTAAAATTCATTGTCGGAATAAATGCAGCCGCCCGGAATCAAATAATCCTGGAAATTCCAGCAGGGTGTCACCAGATCATTGGTGATAACATCAGCCTTGCACTCAGAGAACAGACCGTAGCCATAATAATTTTCTATAATATAATCATGGAATGCGGATACGTTTTCCGGTGTGTTTCCATCGACAACCGTCACAGCGTTTAACAGCTCCTGAATCTTCGGATCATCACTGTTATTGATGGTGTGAGATACGGTGTGATAATCTTCTGCATACCAGCGCAGCCACACGATGGGCAGATAATCATCCGATGCCATTTTGGTAAGGTATAAATCATACTCTCCATTTACCTGCTTGGACTCCACCAGATTCCCGTCCTCGGAATCAATCTCACAGTCAATTCCCACGTTTAACAGCATCGCCTGCATTGCGGTGGCCACATTTACAAGCATCGCTTCATTATTCATCATAATGGTCAGCTTAGAGCCGTCATAACTGGACTTTTCCAAGTATTCCTTGGCCAGCTCCAAATTCTGTACATTGTAATAATTGTCCGCCGTCTCCCATTCGGTCTGATACTCCGGATATTTTGCATTGCCGAGGGTAACTGCCTTTATAAAGTTGTTTGCACCGGACGCCTGTCCCAGCTGATTTCCGTCCAATGCGTAGAAAATAGCCGCCCGCAGGTTTTCATCGCCGCAAAGGCTCTTGGTGGAATCACTGTTTGCAAACAGCGCTGTGGTCAAATTGTCTAAGTAGCTTTCCGTGTAAAAGTTTTCTGAATAGGCCCCGCCTTCCTGGAACTGTGCAATATCCGTGGCCGATACGTAGCCTGAAAAATCCAGTTCTCCGGTCTGTATGCCCACCGCATTCTGAGACGCCTCGGCAACTACTTTGTAAACAATTTTCTGCACGTTTGCACACTGGCGGATTGACTGATGATCGCTTCCCTCTGCCCAGTAATCCGTTCTCGCCTCCTCGGTGACAGATGAGCCAGATTGGTAAGCCGTCACTTTATAAGGGCCAGTTCCGCAGGGATCCGTAGCCAGATTGTGGTCTTTTGCCGCCTGCTCGCAGTACACATAAGGCTGTCCTAAAATGGCGCCTAAGTCACTCAACCCCGTCAGCGGTTCCTTCATGATAAAGTCCACAGTATAATCGTCCACAATTTCTCCGTGATCGTATTTTGCAATATCACCGCTCATACGGTTTCCTGCCGCTGCCAGCGTGTCATACGCATAAATGATATCGGACGCATGGAGTTCATTGCCGTCAGAGTCCATTACTCCCTCATAGAGATAAATGCGGTAGGTTAAATCATCGATCTTTTCGTATTCCTTTGCGGTCACGCCAACCAATTCCCCGCCGAGACCGTTAATCTCAAACAGACGCTCATAGACATTCCACTTCCACATATTTCCGCCGCTGTCCGCAACCGCTTCCGGGGATAAATTGCCCGGCGCCACGTCCATTGCCACATTGATCACGTCATGCTTCACTGTCGCGGAATGTGCCGTGCCTTCATAGGATGCATGATGCATGGGGATTTCTCCTGATGGTGTCTCTGTTCCTGCTGCATCCGTTGTTTCTGTACTTACCGGTGTCTGTCCGACACTTGTGTTTGATACCGTGCCGCTGTCGCTGCACGCGGTTAGTGATACCAACATCGTTGCTGACAGTAACACTGCCAATGCTTTCCTCTTCATAATATCCTCCTATACTTTTTCGTCTCTCATTTTAATTTTATGTACAATTTCACATTTTACTGAAATTAGACATCTAGTTAATTTCCTCTGCTCTGCAGCACGATACGAAGTGTTCTTTAGAAATCTCCCTCAGCTGCTGCGGTTCTAAACATGCTTCCGACGCATAGGGACATCTGGATGCAAAGCGGCATCCGGGCTTCGGATTAATAGGAGAAGTAATTTCTCCCTTCAGTTGGATACGCTGCATGGGATGATGCACGTCCGTGGTTGGAATCGCCGACAGAAGCGCCTTGGTATAAGGATGCAGATTATTGGAAAAAAGCTCCTTCGTCGTACATTTTTCCACCAGCTGTCCCAAATACATCACGCAGATATGGTCCGATATATGGCGCACCACCGACAAATCATGCGTCACAAACATATAGGCCATCCCCAGCTGATCCTGTAAATCCATAAGCAGGTTCAGGACCTGCGCCTGAATGGAGACATCCAGAGCAGAAACCGGTTCATCGCACATAATAAATTTCGGCTGCAGCGCCAGCGCTCTTGCAATCCCCACTCTCTGCCTTCTCCCGCCATCCAACTCATGGGGATAAGCTTTTCTCAAACGCTCATCGATACCCACCAGATTCATCAGTTCTTCCGTCTTTTCCGCAAGCTCCGCCTTTGTCTTAAAGCGGCCGGAACGTTTAAGCGGTTCTTTTATGGTGCTGCTGATATCAAGCCTCGGGTTCAAAGAAGAGTAGGGATCCTGAAATACGATCTGAACCCGTTCCCGTACTTCTTTTAATTCTTTTCCGCCGACATGGGTAATATCCCTGCCCTCCAGGAGCACTTTACCGTCCGTTGCCTCCTGCAGCCGGATGATGGTGCGTCCCAGTGTGGATTTTCCGCAGCCGGATTCCCCGACCACGCCCAGTGTTTCCCCCTTGTGTATCGTAAATGATACGTCATCTACCGCATGATTTACCCCTGCGGGCACATTAAAATATTTTTTCAGATGGGACACCTCAATCAGCGGTTCTCCGTTGAATTCTCTATCCTTCATTTCTTAGTCCTCCTGTTTTTTCATCATACGGCAGCGGCAAAAGTGTCCGGGCGCAATCTCTGTATATGGAATATTCCCTTCACACGCTTTTGTTGCATGAGGACATCTTGGATGAAAGGAACAGCCCTGCGGCAGATTTGTGGGATCGGGCGGCATCCCGGCAATGGGTTCTAACCGGTCCGAATTCTCGCTCATGGCCGGCAGCGCGCCAAACAAGCCAAGCGTATACGGGTGAGCCGGATGATCAAAAAGTTCCACTTTTTCTGCATACTCCACGATCTCCCCGGCATAAACCACAGCCACATTGTCGCAGGTCTGCGCGACAACGCCCAGATCATGGGTAATTAAAATCATAGACGTGTTAAATTTCTTCTTCAAATCATTAATCATCTGGAGAACCTGCGCCTGAATCGTCACATCCAGCGCGGTTGTCGGCTCATCCGCCAGCAGCAGTTCCGGGTTGCAGGCCAGCGCCATTGCAATAACCACTCTCTGCTTCATGCCGCCGGAAAACTGATGTGGAAACTCCACATATCTTTCCCCCGGAATTCCAACCATTTCCAGCATTTCGACCACCCGCTTCTGCCCTTCGGCTTTCGAGTAATCATTATGCAGCATTAGAACTTCCAAAATCTGGTCACCGATGGTCATTAGAGGATTCAGCGCGGTCATGGGGTCCTGGAAAATCATCGCAATCTTATTACCCCGGATTTTCAGCATCTCCTCTTCTGACAGCTTTACAAGATCTTCTCCATCCAGGACAATCTCTCCGCTCTTAAAAATAGCCGGTGGATTCGGAAGAATTCTTAAAATAGCCTTTGCAATCGTCGTTTTTCCTGCGCCTGTCTCACCCACAAGTCCCAGAGTTTCTCCTTTGGCCACCTCAAATGAGACATGATTTACCGCCTGTACAATCTCTCCGGAAGAAGTATACACAACCTCTATGTTCTTTACAGAGAGGAATTTTGTCTGTTCATTCATTTTTACTTTCTCCTCCCCCTATTTTCTCAGTTTCGGATCCAGCGCGTCTCTTAATCCATCACCCATTAGATTGATTGCAAGAGTCGCAAGTCCGATTGCAATTCCCGGGAACAAAAGCAAATGCGGGAATGAAGTAACGTAATTCTTGCCCGCTGACAGCATGGCTCCCCATTCGGGCGTGGGCGGCTGAACGCCAAGTCCGATATAGGAAAGAGTGGCAGCCTGGGTAATCGTTGCTCCGATTCCCATGGTAGTTCCCACAATCGTCGGTGAAATAACGTTGGGCAGCAAATGCCTGAACATAATAGAAGCCTTTGAACAGTTCATTGCCTCCGCCGCCTCTAAATACTCCTTTGTTCTCTCTGCCAGAATCTGACCTCTCGTCATGCGGGCGCCGTTGGGAATCGCTCCGATCGACAGTGCGACAATCGTGTTGAAGAATCCGGGTCCCAGGGCCGTAGACACCACGATGCAGAGCAGGGTTCCCGGGATTGCAGTCCAGATATCGCAGAAACGCATAATGAGATTTTCTGCCTGTCCGCCAAAGTATCCGGCTATTACTCCGAGTCCCGTTCCGCCAATTGCCGCGAACAGGGAACCGATAATGCCAAGGGCCAGCGAATATCTTCCGCCATAGAGCAGTCTGGCCCACTGATCACGCCCCAGATTGTCTGTCCCGCAAAAATGCTGCAGGGAAGGTCCCTGTAGTGCATTGCTCATATCAATATCGTTGGCCGTATATTTGCAGAACAAGGGGGCAAATACACACATGATCACGATAATTCCCAGCAGAATCCCGCCGATTTTTGCAGTAGGAGTTTCAAATACGCGCAAAAATGTTGTCATAAAACGCGAATATTTTTTTATTTTTCTGTTTTTCCTATTCTCTGCCATGTCTTCCTCCTATTTGCCGCTGATGTACTGTGCTTTAATTCTGGGATCCACATATGCATATATAATGTCCATCAGAAGAATCGCCAGTGCAGAAAACAGAGCCAGAATAATGGTTGCGCCTCTGATAACCGGATAGTCTCTGGAATTAATTCCGTTCAGTAAATATAATCCGCATCCGGGAATCGTGAAAATAGTCTCGATCACAGCCGTGCCGCCTACAATCCGTCCCAGTCCTCCGACTACCATCGTAATAATGGGCATCAGAGCATTGGGGAACATATGTTTCCAGATAACGGTTTTTTCTTTCTGCCCCTTTGCTCTGGCCGTAACCACGAAGTCTGCGCGGAACACCTCCAGCATAGAAGATCTCGTCTGTCTTGCGTTGGAAGCAATTCCTCCGATTCCAGCCGCAATAACCGGCATTACAAAGCACTTCCAGTTAGAGGTTCCCATGGGCGGAAGCCAGCCTAATTTTACAGAAAATAAAACAATCATCATCAGTGCAATCCAGAAGTCCGGCACCGATACGAGAACCATGGAAATTGCCATGGAAAGGTTGTCCTGCCACTTGCTCTGATTTACCGCCGCAAATACGCCAAGTGGAATACCAATCACAACCTGAATCAGCATTGCCAGACCCCCGACCAGAATCGTCACCGGCAGTCGTTTTATCAGTTCTCCTGAAACCGATACATTGTACGCCCAGGATGTTCCGAAATCCAGACGGATAACATGTCCGAAATAGTCCAGCAGCTGGATAACATACGATTTGTTCAATCCCATGCTGGCCCGGAGTGCTTCCACTTCCGCATCGGTAGCTGTCTGTCCCAGCATCGCCTTAGCCGGATCACCGGGGATAAAATAGGTAATTGTAAAGATTACAAATGTTACGCCCAGCATAATCAGAATCATCCATAATAGTCTTTTAATTACATACTTATACACTGTAATAACCCCTCCCTTTTCGTTTTCTATAGTCATTCTACCAACATATCATGTTTTCATCAAATCCTTTTATTGCCATTTTGATGCAAAAAATGCAATAATTGTATTTTGTTTCATACATTTTGTTTAGTTTCTTTCCATGCCGCCGCTGACGCTGAGCACCTGACCCGTCAGATAGGCTGACTCTTCACTGGCAAAAAAACAGATTGCTTCGGCTAAGTCTTCTGGAGTGCCCATTCTTCCCATCGGAATGAATGGAAGCATGGAATACGGATCCGCGAAGCCGCTTTCCACTCCCTCGATTCGCGGAATCGCCCCTTTGGAAATACCATTGACGCAAATACCGTATTTCGCAAAACGGGCTGCCAGATTCAGCATCAGCGAATGAACCGCTCCCTTGGCCACAGAATTTGTAAAACTTTCCAAAGTCCCGCCGCCGCGGCCTTCTACACTTGTCATCAGAATTACCCGCGGAGCCCGGCTCCTTTTTAAAAACGGCAGCGCCGTGATTGCCATATCGAAGGCCCCGCAGATTAAATGGCTGATATTTTCCATCAATTCCTCTGATGTCACTGTCTCAGGCTCATTGGCTCTGCCCAGAGATCCCGTATTCGAGATAACGACATCCACGGAGCCAAACTGTTTCTTGACCGCCTCATATGTTTCCGTCTGTTTTTCTGCCGGTCCCCTTCCGTTTTCTTCATACACCACACATTTTCCCGGGTATCCCCTGGCGTTTAGCTGCTCTGCCAGCACATTGGCCCTGCCCGTCTGGTGGGTCATCACTGCCACGTTCATTCCGCCCTTTAGAAGCGCTTCCACCGCGGCAGTCCCATCGCCCGCCGTCGCCCCTGCGAACACGCAGGTCCTGTTATGTAAGGTCTGCATCCATTCTCCTTCCCCGCCTATATAAACCGCTCTCTCATCCAGTCGGCAGCCTTATCAAAGACATTTTTCGCAGGATCGCCGTATTGTCCGGGCACCGTCTCGATTCCATTCTGCAGGAAGAAATTGTGGCCTGAACCCTCCGAAAAACAGATTGTCTTATCTTCCGCTGAGGCATTTTCATATATGATTTCCGATGCCAGATATTCATAACTTCCCGTCATACCCATGAGCAGCATCGGTACAGAAATATTTCTCACGTTTCCCGGTGTACAATTATAAGTATCGTTCCACTGGATTCCCTCAATTCCGTCTTCCTGTATCCGGTAGTTTCCGGCGGCCATTACCGCCCGGTTCGAAAGAAATGACCGCACCGTGGTAATCAGGCAGGACTCCAGCAGAGAAGAGACGCGTCTTGCGGGTCTGCTTTTTCGGAGGCAGTTCACAATCTCTTTCGTCACGGTTTTGTCCGCGTGCATCAGGTCATACGCTTTTTTCGTGTGCGCCGCTAACCGGACATCCTGCGGCAGCAGCTTGTTGCACGGAGCAAATTGTGCTCCGCCGGCTACGATAAAAGGTTCGTCGTCCAGAAACAACCCATGGCCTTTTTCGAGTGCTGTGAGTCTGTCCAGCGCCTTTTTCACAACTGCATTATTTCTGCGCGCCTGTGCCTCACAGTATTTTTTAAGAAAGGCTTCCGTATAATGGCTTCCAGCCGGACTGTACCCGTTTTTCTCGCTCAGCAGATCAAATTCCGGATCCAGTGTCATCCCGTTTCCCTCTTCTACCACGGCCGGATCCATGCTGAGCAGCGTCATAGCGCCGTTTCCCCAATTAGAATCCAGTAACATGACTCCATCTGCCGGCGTCAGGAACTCGGTAATGGTACAGCGGCAGAGGCAGCGTTCCATCTGATAAAGGCCTGCCCCATTTTCTGCAATGCTTTGATACGCACTCATCAGAGTTGCCCCACCGCTGTGTCCCATTAAAATAACCTTGTGGATTCCTTCATATCTTTTCAGAAAGTTTACCGTGTCTCCGATATCCGATATTTTTTTATCGAACACCCCTTCGGCATCTGATACCTGGCCGCACAAGGCGCGGAACCCTCTCTTTGCCAACTCCGGCCCAATTGCAAAAGTAGAGTAATCCTCATCGGAATGAAGAATGATTACCCCGACCCTGCTCTCTGCCATAAATTTTACCGGTTCATACAATACCCCGTGTACCCGCCGCATTCCATCGCCTATCTGTACATACGTGTCTTTGATCGGCAGCCCTTTTGAATAACCGCCGTCCGCCCTGACGGGGCCTCCCGTAACAAGATTCATTTTTAACATACTTTTTGCCTTCCTTCCTCTTATTCTGCCGCTTGAATCACGAATTTTCTGGTCTTCCACCGTCCTGACAAATAAAAGGAGATTCCGACAAAAAACGGTGTGAAATTGGCAATCACGTCTCCATACCAAAAACCGAGATAGCCGAAATTCAGCACGAGTCCCAGAAGTACCGCAAATCCAATCCGGTTTACTACGCCATCCAAAATAGCAACCACAAAGGAAATTCTGTGGTTTCCGCTTCCTGTAATCAGCGTATTCATACCTGCGCGCAGCGCCGATGAGACAAAGTTTACAATTGCGACAGGGATGTAAACTGCCGAAAGCGCCAGAACCTCTGCATCACCCGTAAACATTCGGAACACCAGCCGGGGCTTCAGTATCATCAGTGCAATCAGTAACACCGAAATTGCCGCATTGACCGTCAGTGCGGCTTTCATGATTTTCGGAACCCTGTCATATTTTTCCGCACCAATATTCTGCCCCACCATGTTGGCTCCTGCCTGGCTGAGAGCCTGATTCGTCAAATTCGTGATATTTGCGATTTTATTACCTATACCCGCCAGTGCAGACACCACCACACCAAAAGAGTTAATCCAGGAATTGACAAAAAGCTTGGAGGATTGCACCGCCGCACTGGAAATCGCCATGGGAACTCCCAGTCGTCCCAAAGTCACCATCATCCGCTTGTCGATCTTCAAGTCTGTCTTCGTAAATCCGGGCATCAGGGCCTCTCTGTGTTTCAGCAGGTAGCGCATAGAGTAAATCAGGCTGACCGCCTGTCCGATCACCGTCGCCAGCGCCGTTCCGAAGGTTCCCATTTTAAGTCCCGCCACAAAGACCAGATCCAGTACGATATTAATGACCGTAGCAATCAGGATAAAGTAAAGCGGATGCTTTGAATCACCGAATCCCCTGAAAATTGCGCTGATTACATTGTAGCCGTAGATAAATAAAAGCCCCGTCATGCACGTAACGGTGTAAATCCAGGCAGAATCCAGAGCCTCCCCAGGCGTATTCATAAGCACCATGATCCGGCGGCTCATCAATAATCCCAAAACGCTCAGCAGAACAGCGGCCCCGCTGAGGAACGTAAACATTGTACCGATCAGTTTGGAAAGTTGTTTCCGCTCTCCGGCCCCGATCAGCTGGGAAATAATCACCTGCCCCGCGTTTGCAAACCCCATTCCCAGAAATGTAAGAAAATTCGTCACGTCCCCGCCCACCGACACCGCCGAAAGTCCGTTTTTCCCGATAAACTGTCCCACGATCAGCATATCCGTAATGTTATAAACAATCTGAAGCACATTTGATAAAAAAAGCGGAAACGCAAATGTTATGATCTGCTTTAGGATATTTCCGCTGGTAAAATCTCTTATTTCCTCTTCTTTTCTCTTTGTCAAAGCTGGTAAAACCTCTCTGCATTCTTATGTAATATCTGTTCTTTTTCTTCGCCGGTAATATCCAGATTCCGGATAAACTCTGGTCCGCCTTTCATCCAATCCATTTTGACCGGATAAGACGAGCCATAAATAACGTGATCCGCACCTACTACAGAAACCGCATATTCAAGCCCCTGTTTTCCCCATGGCTGGGCATGGGACATTTCATATACCACCTGCGATTTTAAACGCTCTGCCAGATTACCGGTATCGCCCTGGAATCTTCTGACTGCCCCGCCGTCCATCGGGCCATGGGGCAGAAGCATTTCCTGAATCGCATAAAATGCGCCGCCCATCATGGAATGCGCCAGTTTCACGTTGGGATATTTATTAAAAAATCCGCTGTACATCTCCCGGCTCACCGCCAGCCCTTGATCCACTAAGCGGCCGTAGGATCGGCGGACATTGTCATAGGTGCGGAAGGACTGATATTCCACTGGCACGGGAGTGTGATGAATATAGGCATTCATGTTTAACTCATTCAATTTTTCAAAAAAACCGGAAAATGCTTCATCATCCAAATATTTTTCCCCATAGTGAGCACTCAGCTGTACCGTCTTCATTCCAAGTTCTTCCGAACAGCGTCTCAATTCCTTAATATTCTCGTCCACACTGTAGGGCGGTACAACGGCCAGCGCGGTCAGACGGCCGCCGCTCTTCTTCGCGTGCTCCGCCGCCTTGTCATTAAAATATTGGCAAAGTTCCAGGTCCAGCCACTCCGCACAGCCCGGCAGCTTCATTACCGCCTTGTCAATGCCGGCATCATCCATATCCGTAAGCTGCTTTTCAAGTTCGTACTCCCCCTGCACATAGTTCAAATTAGCAAAGCCCCTTGGCTTTTCCATGATAAACTGCACTTTGTCTGTCCCCTCCATGTTTTCTACGTGGGCAAACCAGTCATAGCGGCCTGTTACTACACTCAAAAATTTATTTTGCAATTCTGAATCTGTAAAAAGGGTTTCCGGAATCCAATATAAATTTGCGTCGATTACCATAGTATAACCTCCATATCTTCTAATGTTTTTCTCAATTCCATAATAAATTCCAAACCACATTCAATCAAACCGACTTTTTTGACTATTAATGCAATATTTGCATCTTCCCAATGTATCGTAAGGGAGGAAGTGCGGCTTTTATATATACTATTTTTCGCTGGTTATTTTGTGTATGATGAACTACTCGCAAATTCTGTCTGAATAACGGGCACAATGCGGTTTTACTCATCCGTATGTTTATATCTGCTTTTGAAATTAATTTATGATTTATTTGGATGCTAACGTTATAGATCGGTCCAAATATGACATATCTTTTAAGTATAGCATTAGAAAAAGAATTATAAAATCTGAATCAATTGTAGATACCACTTATACAATGGCAAGATATAAAAGTATTTAAGGGTATACAAAGGTATTTAACTTCTTTATTTATCCGCTAATATCCTTTTCTACTATAAAATTAAAATTCCCCATGTACACATTTCAACATGTACATGGGGAACCACCTAACTGCTCTTATGAATTATTTCCCAAATCAAACGTAATCTTGTCTGCCAGATAAGTCTGCACCACTTTAGGGTATCCCCCCTATCTGACTGTAAATCTAAAAATATTTTTCTATGTCGTTATAGTTCTCACGATTCTTTCCACCGAGAGGAGAGAGTTTATTGTATAATTCTCTTTTTCCAAATGCATCAAAAATTCAGGAAATGATAAAGCATTTAAAATAAGACTGTTCGTATCTCCCGCAGACAAAAAGAAGTCTTTTTCCCTTGCTTTTCCTAAATAGCTTCCTGTAACAATAAAGTCGCAGATGAATTCCCTGGCAAATTCACGAATACGACTATAGATAAGAGCTGATTCCTGAATCTCATCAATAACAACAATGGTGCTCTTACTATCCTGTAAATCGTGGTCATATGCTTTAAAAACTTCGTGCATAGCACCTTCAATACGTTTTCGACCTACTTCCCAGTTATAGATCACTTCGAAACAAGCTAAAAAGTCTTCTCCTGATTTTCCAACCTGTCTCGTGCCTTCTAATTCCAAGACCAAACCCGAATTTCTATTTTTCCATTGGGAGTAACTCCTCATAAATATCACGATTTAAGTCTATCGCCGTATTCCATATCCTCCATCTATACTGTCTGTATATTATAACAGTATCTGTCTAGCCAAAACAAGTATATCCTTATTATTATTTTCGACGCATTTTTTCCTCTTTTCCTGACCCCCCTTCCAAACGGCTTTTCCCGGTCCATTCATCTGTCAGCAGAAGTTTCCTGCATATTTTCTTCCAATGATACAGAAACTACTGCAGACAGGAGGTATGATCATGGCAAAAGCAGGAATGAGAAGGCCCAGTCCTTATGATGCGGATAATCACGGAACCGAAAATCATCATAAAATGAATCGTCCTGAGAATGAGCAGGCCCAGGTACCCGAAATTCAGGGTGCCGCCAAAAACGGCAATGCAAAAGCAGGCCCCATCAATGCACCCAACTGGGCCAGAGATGATTATAAGACTGGAGATCATGAATAACTGAGGTTATAGGATCGCGGCAGGGAGGCGGGGAAATGAAATCCCCCCTGCTTGCCTTACTCAAACGAATCTTACTGCTACTCCTCCATATCCCCGCAGCAAATCCTTCTATACTTAAGCGGAGACTTATCCGTCAATTTCTTAAACACCCGTTCAAAATACGTCACACTCTCAAATCCCAACAGCTCCGAAATCTCCGTCACCGAATACTCACTGCCCGCCAGCAGCTCCTTGGCCTTCCGGATCCGGGTGATATTCCGGTACTCATTGACAGAGAAACCCGTCACCTCCCGAAAGATCCGGCTCAAATACGACTTGCTGATGAAGAACCGTTCCGCCAGGTCCTCCAGCGATTCATCCGTGTCATAATGGTGGAGCAGATAGTCGGCCACCTCATGAACCTTCTGGTGTCTGGCCGTCTGCACTGTGGAAATCTCCCCGCCCTGCTTATAAAATACCCGGTTCCTGCGGCAGCGGTAAATGAGCAGAAGAATCTCCGCCAGTTTCAGCTTTACCATCCCATCGTATTTCCCCTGTTTTTCCTTTAACTCATCCCGAATCTCGAACAGCAGGCGCTTCACCTGCTCCCACACTTTTTCCGGAAGCTCGGTTACGCCATAATTCTCCTCGAACATCCTGGTTAACGGAACCAGCCCTGCCTGCTCCAGCAATGGGCTGAAGCCTTCCTGGCTGATCTGCAGAAGGATCCTGTCGTGATACGATTTCCCAGCCAGACTGGTCTTATGAATCTGCTGACGGTTAACCAGAACCACCATTCCCTTTTTTACATGGTAAGTCTCCCGGTCAATAAAGTAGTATCTCTCTCCCTCCAGCAGAAAATACAGTTCAAAGCTGTCATGAAAATGTTTGGTCTGCATCGTAAATTCGTAGTCACGGATCACCTCATCAATGGTGAGCCCCGACATTTTTTCTGAAAATACCGTTTGTTCCATCCTCTGCCTCACGCTTCTTACATTTTAAAAATCAGTAGCCAAAAGTACGAAAATTCCATAAAAAGCATCGATTCTATAAGATTTATAATACTATACTGCTGTATAATTAGCAATAGAAAGAAATGAGACACGAAAGCAGGAAATGCATAGAAGGAGGATTTTACCATGAAATACGAAAACAACAAAGTCCGTGATTTGAACATCGCTTATATCGGCGGCGGCTCCAGAGGATGGGCCTGGACCTTCATGACCGACTTATCCATGGACGATTCCTTAGGCGGAACCATCCGTCTTTACGACATCGATGAGGCTGCGGCCAAAAATAATGAAATCATCGGTAATAAGCTGACTGCCAGAGAGGATACCACTGGAAAATGGGATTACGTTACCTGCAGCACCATCGGAGAGGCGCTGACCGGCTGTGACTTCGTCGTAATCTCCATACTGCCAGGCACTTTTGATGAAATGGCAAGTGACGTTCATCTGCCGGAACGCCTCGGAATCTACCAGTCTGTCGGCGACACTGCAGGCCCTGGCGGAATGATCCGTGCCCTGCGCACCATTCCCATGTTTGTAGAAATCGCGGAGGCTATCAAAGAATACGCTCCGGAAGCATGGGTCATCAACTACACCAACCCCATGACCTTATGTGTGAAGACTCTCTACCATGTGTTCCCGCAGATCAAGGCATTTGGATGCTGCCATGAAGTATTTGGCACCCAGAAGGTATTAAAGGGCATCTGCGAGGAAACCCTTGGTCTGACCGGAATTGACCGCCGTGACATCAACATCAACGTGCTGGGAATCAATCATTTTACATGGCTCGACAAGGCTTCCTATAAAGGAATCGATCTGTTCCCTGTTTACCGTGATTACATCGACAGCCACTACGAAGAAGGCTACAACGAGCCAGACAAGAACTGGGCCAACAGCACCTTTGACTGCGCCCACCGCGTTAAATTTGATTTATTCCGCCGCTATGGCCTCATTGCCGCCGCAGGCGACCGTCATCTGGCGGAGTTCATGCCGGGCGGTGAGTATTTAAAAGACCCCGAGACCGTATCTTCCTGGAAATTCGGCCTGACCACAGTAGACTGGAGAAAGGCTGATTTGCAGAAGCGCCTCGACCGCAGCCACCGCCTCGTATCCGGTGAGGAAGAGATTAAGCTTGAACCGTCAGGAGAGGAAGGAATCCTGTTAATCAAGTCCTTATGCGGCCTGGAACGCTCCATCAGCAACGTCAACATCCCGAATACCGCCCTTCAGATTGCCAATCTCCCGGCAGACGCCGTGGTAGAAACCAACGCCGTATTCAGCTTAGACAGCATCCAGCCCATCGTCGCCGGCACCATACCGGAGCAGGTAAAGACCTTAATCGCTCCTCATGTAGAAAATCATGAAAGAATCTTAAAAGCTGCACTTACATACGACCGTGCCCTCGTCTGCGAAGCCTTCCTCGCCGACCCGCTTGTCAAAGGACGCGCATCAGAGGAAGAAGTAAAAACTCTGGTAAACGATATGATTGCCAACACCCTAAACTACCTGCCAGACGGCTGGAAAGAAAACTAAAAACAAATACTTTTTTATCAAAAGGGTGCTCCGCCTTGTCACCTTCAGGCCGAAGCACCCTTTTTCCCTCCTTTCCACTTTGGAGCGTGTCTGAAAATTCATTTCCGCCAGCTGCACGCCCCCCTTCGTCCCTGCCTCCCTCCCGCTCTCCACAAGCTCTGAGGCGTACTCACTCCCCCTCCTTTGGCAACGTCCCACTATAACACCCGCTCTTCATCCACAGCGGAAGCAGCTTCGCCAGCACGCTGAACAGAAGCCGCCCCTCATCGCTGGAGAGGTCCGCATCCCACAAATCCTCGATCAGCTTAATCCGGTAGCGGACAGTATTAACGTGTGTATACAGTTTATCCGCCGTCTTCTGGTAATTGAATTTACATTTGACAAAGACCCTTACGGTCATCGCCAGGACATCCCTTTTTTCCTCATCCATCTGATTCAGAAGCTCGTCCATTTCCCCCAGCATCTGGTTGATAGGCCATGAATTCTCCGGGTAGTTGAGCAGCCGGTAGATACCTAAATCATGGTAATAGCAGATCCGCTCGCCGTACTCCAGAAGTCCGGCGATATGGGCCGCGCTTTCCGCCTCAAAGAAAGCGGTAACCGCCTGGGAAATGGTGTAATACCGGCTCACTCCCGCCCTGCACCGTTTGCCGGCGCCGTCTAAAATATCCAGCAGACGGCGGCCAAAATGGTCCACGTCTTCCGTCGATACAAACAGCCGCAGACTCCCTTCCGCCGAAAAGCTGTAACAGAGCTGCTGCGGAAAATAATGATGAATCAGATAAGACAAATACTCCTTTTTTCCGTCCGCCGCATCGTCTGTCTCCTGATCCCGAAGCACCAGCGCATATCCGGATTCCGGAAACAGGTTTGTCACTGAGGAATCCGGCATCTGGCCGCCGCAGATCATTTCCATCGCGGCCTCAATCCGGCGGGAACGCCGTTTGTAATCGTCGATACCGGTACAGAGAATGGAGGCGTAGTTTAAAAGTATATAATCCGATGGCTCGAATCTGCCCTCTTCTCCAATCAGGCAGAGCACGCCAAATGGCAGGCGGTTTTTAAACAGCTCCGCCTGCAGCAGCATTTTCTCCGAATACGACGAGGAATAGAGGCTTACATGGGATAACGGGGACTTCTGCGGCTCCTTCCGCCAGTAGGCCGGATAGAAAACAGCCTCATTCAGCACGGGAACCGGCGGCTTCACAAATGTATCCTGGCCCACGATCAGCGCGGCCTGGCAGCCGGTCCAGTAACTCAGGCCGTCTAAGAGAGAATCCGTTCCGCTGATGTAAAACCGGTGCTGAAGGTCCTCCAATACCCTGTCATACGCTCTTACGGTTCCATCCGTCCTGGATGCAATCAGATGAGAATACTCATTTATCAGCGATACAAAACGGTCCGCTGCCACAGTACCGAAGACCAGTTCCCGCTCGCGGCATGCCTTTGCCAGCGCATCAATCCGTTCCTCTTCCTCCCCGGATAAATCCGCGAGAAATCCGACTGCCCCACGGCCTTTTCGCTCATCCAGCCACAAGGCCAGCTGCTCTCTCCCATTGGGAATCAGGCCGTCGTATACCAGAAGCAGACTCTGCGGCTCCCACACTGCCTGCCCGGAGCTGCAAATAAAAGCCAGGCTGCTAACCTCTTTCTCATAAAACGGTGTCCGGAATCGGCACTCTGAAAAAGTCCCGCATCCGGCCAGATACTCCAATTTTAATTTCATTTCCGGCGAAGCTCCTTTCCCTACAAAAACATGGCTCACTTTTTGTAGATTACCTGTCTCACACCTGTGTTATAGTTATTTTAGGCATAATGATATATTTTTGTCAATAACGTTTCACTTTTTTAGTCAATTGTCGAGTTTCATAAATATCATTGTAAGGAGGTTACAAAAATTATGGGCGAAAACAAAAAATCGGTCACAATCACCGTCAACGGTGATGTGTACCAGCTGGGTGTGGGGAATGCAGTGGGTGAGATTGCTCCTGCGGACACACTGGCAGAAACGCTGCGTGAGCGCCTTCTGCTGACAGGAACCAAGATTTCCTGCGATGACGGCGCCTGTGGCTGCTGTACCGTCATCATGAACGGAAAGGCCATACCGTCCTGTACGGTACTGACCATCGAGTGCGACGGCGCCGACATCCGTACCATCGAGGGACTCCAGGACCCGAATACAGGCGAACTGGATAAGGTACAGCAGGCATTTGTCGACCACTCCGCGTTTCAGTGCGGATACTGCACACCGGGAATCATCATGACGACCGAGGCACTGCTGGCGGAAAATCCGCATCCGGATGAGGAAGAGATCAAGGAAGCTCTGGCCGGAAATTACTGCAGATGCATCAGCCATTATCAGGTGCTGGAGGCCGTGAAGCAGGCCGCCAAAGAAGGGAGTGAATGATATGGGTAAGGAATTCAGATATGTGGGCAAGCCGACTCCCCGAATAGACGGCAAGGCCATTGTAACAGGGTCCGCGGAGTACGCCAACGACATACATATGCACGGAATGCTCTATGGCCGTATTAAAATGAGTCCCCATCCTCACGCGATGATTAAAAAAATAGATGTGAGCAGGGCCATGGAACTCCCCGGAGTCAGAACGATCATGACCTATGAAAATGCCTTTGACTGGATTACCGGAATGCCTGCACAGAAGCGGCTTCTGGACCGCCATGTACGTTTTGTCGGTGACCCGGTAGCACTGATTGCCGCCACATCAAACCGCATTGCCGAGGAGGCGGCCGATTTAATTGAGGTAGAATATGAGGTTCTCCCGGCTGTCCACGATTTGGACGAAGCCATTGCCGACGGAGCCCCGCAGTTATACGAGCAGTTTCCTAACAATATCATCGAGCGCGGCTGCCCGCCCTTCGGCCCCAAGGCCCTGCAGGAGCTGGTCATCGGTGATACCGAAAAAGGCTTTGAGGAATGTGCTGTCGTCGTAGAGGGAACCTCCAGGTATGAGACGATCTCCAATCCGCTGCCCGCTGAGAGCCCGGGCCTCGTCGCCTGGTGGGATGGGCCGAACCAGTGCAGTATGAAGGGCAGTTTCCAGAGCCCCAACATTCAGAAAATGATCATGCAGCTCGCCATGCCAAATGTCAACGTCCGTGTCATTTCCGCCAATGTAGGCGGAAGCTTCGGGAGCAAGAACACGGTTCCCATGGAAGGACTCTACTGCGCCGCACTGGCGAAGGCTACGGGAAAACCAGTGAAGCTGATCATCTCTAAGGAAGCGCATTTAGCCACCTATATGCTCCGTTTAGGCAGCCGTCTGACCGCAAAGGTAGGACTTCTCCCCGACGGTACAGTTCACGCCTACGAGGGAACCTGGCTGGTCGGCTCAGGCGTTCACTCCGACTTTGGACAGGGCCAGATCGCCAACGGCTTAGGGCGCGCCATGCTGCTGCTCAACAAATGCAAACACTGGAATTACCAGCCACATCTGGTCGCTACCAACCGCTGCCGTTCCGGCGGTATCCGCGGATTCGGCGGACAGGAATCCTATGCGTCACTCGTTCCGGTCCTGTCCATGGCCATGGCAAAAATGAATTTAGATCCGGTTGAATTTTTCAAGAAAAATATGTGCGACATCAACGGCGGCTATTACTGGGTTGAGGGGCACTGGTGGGAAAATCATTTCTTAAGCTACAATGATGTCATGGATCACGCGGCAGAACACTTCGGCTGGAAAGATAAGTTCCAGGGCTGGCTGACGCCGTATAAGACCGAAGGAAGCAAGCAGTACGGCGTAGGCTGCTGTGTCCACGGAAGCGCCGACTGCGGTATGCTTCACGGCGAGGCATTCGTCAAACTGGACGGTTGGGGGACAGCCAATATCAACGTCTGTATCGCCGAATCCGGCATGGGACAGCGGTCCTCCGTTGTAAAAATGGCTGCCGAAATTCTAAACCTGCCGTTGGATAAAGTAACGATCTCGACGCCTGACAGCCAGGATAACCCATGGGACTGGGGGCTGGCCGGATCGAGAGGAACCCTTGTATACGGGCGCATGGTAGGCGACGCGGCCCGAAACGCCAGAACACAGCTGCTGGAAGGTGCAGCCGCTATTCTTCACTGCCCTGCCGAAATGCTGGATACGCGTGACGGAATCATTTTCATGAAAGACAACCCGGAAGTCGCGCTTCCATGGATTGCCGTGTTAGGGCCCATGAACACCATTACAGGCCATGGCGTCTTCGAAATGGATCACTCCAAGCCATGTTTCATGATCGCATTCGTCGAGGTGGAAGTGGATACCGACACCGGAGATGTGAGAATTGTGCGCATAGTAGAGGGAACCGACGTCGGTCAGGTCATTGATCCATATTCCTTAAAGATGCAGTTGGAGGGCGGCCTGGGAAGCTGCGGAAGTGACAGTGCCATCAACGAGGAGATGATTCTGGACGAAAAGACCGGAAAATTCCTGACTAACAATCTGGTTGATTTTAAGTGGAGAGTCTTCCCGGATCTTCCGACCTTTGAAACCCATATTGAAGAGACCCCCAACGATTTAAGCGCATTTGGAGGAATCGGAGTCGGTGAAATATCCGGTGCTCCGTTACCGGGCGCCATCATGATGGCGGTTTCCAATGCAATCGGCATTCAGCTTATGGACTATCCTCTGACACCGGATCAGATCCTTAAGGCGTTAGGAAAGGCGAGGTGAACACCAAATGAAAAATTTTAACCATACGGATGCAGAGAGCTTAAGCCAGGCCGCCAGCATTTTAAAGGAAGAACAGCAAAATGCCCGAATTATCGCAGGCGGGACGGATCTGCTCAGTGTCTTAAAGCATAAATTAGAACCGGATTACCCGGAAACAATAGTGAATATCAAATCAATTGAAGGACTGGACCATATCGTGGAGGACGAAGACGGCCTGAAGATTGGTGCGACCGCCAAACTCTGTGATATTGCGTCCTCACCTCTGATTCAGCAGGAATACGGTGCACTGGCCGACGCCGCGAGAAGTGTGGCGACTCCCTTAATCCGCAACCTTGCCACCATCGGCGGCAATCTCTGCCAGGAAGTCCGTTGCTGGTACTACCGTTATCCCGATGAAATCGGCGGCAGAATCCAATGTCTCCGCAAGGGAGGCGATACCTGCAACGCCATGACCGGCGAAAATAAGAACCACTCCATTTTCGGAGCCAGGAAGGTAAACTTAAGCGGCTGTTCTTCCAACTGTCCCGCCCATGTGGACATCCCGGAATACCTTGCAAAGCTGCGCGCCGGTGATATGGACGGCGCGGCATCGATCCTGCTGGAGGCTAACCCGATTCCGGCCGTCACCTCCCGTGTCTGTACCCATTTCTGCCAGATGAACTGCAAGCGGAAGGAGTACGATGACAATGTCAACATTGGAGGCATGGAGCGGTACGTGGGTGACTATATCCTGGAACACAGTGACCGCTTTATGGTACCCCCGAAGACAGACAGCGGCAAGCGCGTTGCCATCGTAGGCTCCGGCCCCGCCGGTTTGACTGCGGCATTCTATTTAAGGAGCCGGGGACACAGCGTCCGGGTGTACGATAAAATGGAGGAAGCCGGCGGACTTCTCCGCTATGCAATTCCGGAATACCGTCTGCCAAAGGAGATCGTCAGAAACTTAATCTCCGCTCTGGAACACATGGGGATCGAATTCCTGACAGGTGTTGAGATCGGAAAAGACATCCCGGTGAATGATCTGGTGGAACAGTATGACAGCGTCTTTCTAAACACGGGTGCCTGGAAACGGCCTCTGATCGGGCTCGATGGGGAAGAACTCACCACCTTCGGCCTGGATTTCCTGATTGAAGTCAATAAATGGATGGAAAGCAAGATCGGCAAAGACATCATCGTTGTCGGCGGCGGAAACGTGGCGGTGGACGTGGCAATCACAGCCAAACGTCTGGGCGCTGCAAACGTGGTCATGGCGTGTCTGGAACCGGAAAATCAGATGCCGGCAAGCGAAGAGGAATTGAACCGAGCCAGAGAAGAAGGCATCACGATCCTCCCATCCTGGGGGCCGAAGGAGATTCTCCGCAACAATGGGGAAATCGTAGGGCTTGTCTTAAAACGCTGTACCGCCGTCTTCAATGAGCTGGGGCATTTTGCCCCATCTTACGATGAAAATGAAACTACCACACTTCACGGCAGTTCCATCCTCATGGCGGTAGGCCAGAAAACCGACCTCTCCTTCCTGGGTGAAGCACTGGAGCTGGAGGTCAGCCGCGGACTGATATCCGTAGACCCTGCAACTATGAAAACCAGTGTGGATAAAGTCTTTGCAGTCGGTGACGTCACGACCGGACCAAAAACGGTGGTGGACGCCATTGCAGACGGCAAAAAAGCTTCTGTCGCAGTCCACTGCTTTATGACCGGCGAGACGGAAGGGGACGCGAGACACCCGCTTGGCGGGCTGATTACCTTTGACGCCTCCTGTACCGGTCACTCAAAAGCCGCCAGGCTGCCGGAACGCCCGAAGGAGGAGCGTGGACTTCATCTGGAGGATTCCTATGGACTTAAGTGGGAACAGGTGCAGGAAGAGGCAAAACGCTGCTTTAACTGCGGCTGTCTCGCCGTGAACCCCTCCGATGTGGCAACCGTCCTCACCGCAATGGATGCGGAGATCGTAACCAGCAAACGCAGAGAACCGATCGGGGAAATGATGAAGAAATCCCATTGCCGGCTGGTGGAAGAGGATGAAATCGTAACGGAAATCCGAATTCCGGCTTGCGCAAAGGACTACCGGATCGGCTATGATAAGTTCCGTGTCAGGGATTCCCATGATTTCGCCGTAGTCAGCGTCGCCTCCGCCTGCAAGGTGCAGGATGGCGTCGTCACAGATGCAAGAATTGTGTTGGGCGCCGTCGCTCCGATTCCGCTGCGTGCCAAGGAGGCGGAAGCTTATATCATTGGAAAAGCAGTCACTGGGGAACTGGCCGCTGAAGCGGCTGAGATCGCCCTTCAGGGAGCGCTTCCGCTTTCCAAAAATGGCTATAAAGTACAGATTGCCAAGACTCTGGTACGGAACTCCTTGTTAAACGCCAGAACCCCACTGAAGAATGATGCTTATGGGAAGAATTGAAGCAATACTTTTAGCCGCGGGTTATTCTTCCAGGATGGGGCGTTTAAAACCTCTTCTGCCCATAGGAGGGACCACGGTGATCCGCAGGCAGGCCGATGTACTTGACGGCCTGACCGACCGGACCATCGTGGTGACGGGTTACCGTGGAGATGAAGTGGAAGCACATTTATCCGGAAGCCGCGTGACAACGGTCAGAAATCAGGCCTTTGCAGAGGGTATGTTTACCTCGGTAAAGGCCGGGATTCTGGCTCTGGACCGGGAGGTTTCGGCATTTCTAATTCTGCCGGTAGACTACCCGCTGGTAACACGGTCGCTGATAGAAGACCTGATAGAAGAATTCCACCGCTCGGGCGTTCCCGTCCTGTATCCCTCTTTTTCCATGCGGAAAGGCCATCCTCCTGTGATCTCGGCCGCCTGCATTCCGGAAATACTGTCTTATCAGGGCGATGCGGGACTAAAAGGAGCACTGACACCATTTAACAGCGAAGCGAAGTATTTTTCAGCGGAGGATGAGACCTGCATCATAGATATGGACACGCCGGAGGACTATAAAAAGGTGCTGGCGTTGGAGGCAGGGCTGCAGCAGAGGCTTTTCACTGCCGCCAGGTAACGTATACAGCGACAAGCGGCCCGGAGATAATAGAAGGGCTGACCAAAAATTGGAAATTGAAAACTTGCTTTGCTGAGTATGATGCGAAACTGAACGCTAAACTCGACTTCCGTGTCTGCAGACTGGGGTCTGCCCTATCGCCCCTATAACCCCTGAAATGAAAAACGCTCCCGCATATCGCTGCGGGAGCGTTTTTATGAACAAACAGGTATCCAGTACTGCATTTTTCTGTAACATCCCAAATCCACTTACATGCCATTACACATTTCTTCCCACAAATTTCACTGCAAACACTTCTTCCGCAATCTCTTTTTCTTAATTCTCCACCCACTAATTATACTGCGGCTCCAGAAAGTTTAAAGTAAAATGTACCTTCCCCTGATCATCCAGTTCCATTATCATGAACGACGGTTTCCGTCCATCCTGTCTGGGATAAGACAGACTTCCGGGATTCAAGATAGTCACACCGCCCCGCACCTCATAGAAAGGTCTGTGGGTATGTCCGTACATGACGATATCCAGACGGCGGTCTCTCGCCTCCTGCTCTAAGCGCTCCACGCCCAAAGACACATTATAATAGTGACCGTGAGTCAGAAGGACGCGGTACTCTCCGATCTTCAATTCCTTCTCCCGGTCTAAATTGGAAAAAAAGTCGTTGTTCCCCAGTACCATTTCCAGGTCACAGTCTTCTCCAACCCAGCCGGCGATTTTCGTTTCGCTGCCTTCCGCATCGCCAAGATGAATAAGCATATCGAGCGGCGATGTCTTCTCAATCACTTTTTTCAGATTATCGTCTTTTCTGTGTGTATCGCTCACAATTAATATCTTCATCGCACGTCCCCCTTATAGATCTCTTCCAGCTTCCGCTTCATCGCCTCAAGCGCTTTTCCGCGGTGGCTGATCCGGTTTTTCTGCTCCATGGTAATCTCCGCGCTGGTCACTCCGAACTCCGGCAGGAAGAGGATCGGATCGTATCCAAAGCCGCCATTTCCCGCCGCTTTTTCTGCAATGGTTCCCTCCATTGTCTCTTCCGTATGGACAACGCTTCCATCCGACAGCACGGCCGCAATATTACACACAAACCGGGCCCTTCTGTCGTCACCGGTCGCCTCATTGACCCGGGAGATAATGGTCTGGTTCTTGATCTCATAGGAAGTACCCTCGCCCATATATCTGGCTGAATAGATACCCGGCTCGCCATTTAGGCAGTCCACCACCAGACCGGAATCATCCGCAAGGACAATCCCCCCCGTCTCAGCCCACACCGCTTTCGCCTTGATCTCCGCGTTCTCACCAAACGTTTTCCCATCCTCGACAATCTCCGGATCGGCCCCGGCCTCTTTCATGGATAAAATCTCCATTCCCAAATCGGCCAGAATCAGCCGGATCTCCTTCATCTTTCCCTCATTGCCAGTGGCAAATACGATCCTGTTATCACTCATCTGTATATTCTCCTTCATAAAACGGATTCACTCCCTGTCCGTGGTATAAGCCTTCAGGCAGAGGTTGCATTTCTGCTCCTCCTCGACCCTGGTAAAATTCACCCCATCAGGACTGATGTACCCCTCACCGTCACTGATGTCCACGATCGTCTTTCCATCCCCTGCATCGTATTCGATTGCGGCCGGATGAACGCTGTCCGGAGTCGTCAGCTTCACCAGCACGGCAAACCGCTCCCCCGGTTCAAGATCCAGCCCAGCCCTTGTATCTGCATTCAGAGGGATCGTATAGAATCCGGCATAGCCGAGACTTCCTGACGCCGCCAGCTTCCGGTTTTTGAAACCTTCTCCGGCTTTTATGGACTCCTCGTCCCCAATATTTTTCACAACATAGACTTCATAGGAAGAATGTCTGTCTGTGGCATAGAATCCAGCCGCCTCCAAGGTCTCCTTCCTCTGCGCCTTATAGACATTGGAGAACCATACCGTATCGGAACCATACCCCAGCTGCCCCACCCAGCCCCTTAAATCTGTCTGGTAGTTATGATCGTAATAATCCGGATCTTCCACATCCGTGTAGATAATATTATTCAGCCCGATATTGGAGTCGTAATACGACACATAAAAATATCCGTCATCGCCAAAGCTGTCCCCCCAGCTGTTCATGCAGATAAACGCTCCATCGCCATTGACTTCCGTGTTAAAATTCTCCCGCGGATACTCGTCATCCCATCCGATGATCACGGAATCATGGTTCGGCGGCTGGGATCCAATATAGCAGTAGGCATATTTTTCCTCATTATAATGAACGGACTGGCTTTCCTCGTCCGTCATGGAAGTGTAAAGGGAGCTTTGTACGCCTCCGTACTGCAGAATGGCCCGCTTAATCTTTTCATAATCTTTTCCCGGCACCAGTTCGACTCCCTGGACATGTTTGACCGCCTTCAGACCCGCGGGAGAGACACCGTCTCCATAGGGATCCTCCGCCTCCAGGACCGGCCCCTTCCAGGACAGGAGATACGCCATGGACATCGTATACTCCCCTCCGTCGCTCTGCGGAATGCAGAAACCATTATTCAGGGACATATGATCCTCTGAAAAGTCGTATACCTCATTGGGAAGCAGACGCGCTTCCAGCGCCATCAGAGAGGCAAAGGCCCAGCAGGTTCCCAGAGAGCCCTGGTTCTTTATCGAAGGCGCCCGGCCTGTTGTACGGCCGTCATAGGCCACAGGAAGCACCTCCGGCACCGGATTCGCGGCATTCCCCGTCCCATCAGTTCCGGCATCTCTCCCCGTCTCCGACTCCAGCGGTCTGTTAAATTCTCTGCCGCCCATCTCCGCATTTCCATTGCCCTGGGCCACATCGTTTTGAGCCGCATTGTCCTGATCTGCATCCCCCTGATCTGCACTGTCCTTACCGGCATCTCTGCCGTTCTCCCCGGTGCCCGTAAATGCCCATTCCGGCACTCGGAAGCCGCCTGTCGGCCACCGGCCGTTAATCCAGAGCACAGCGGTCCCAGCGAGTACCAGAACGGCCGCCGTTCCCAGCCATTTTCCTGCTTTCAACTAATCAATCTCCTGTTTTCCGCTTTGGAGGTTTCGGTCCCATAAACTGGTAGAAATACGTCTTCATCATACCATTGTAGATCTTCCGGTTCTTGTCCGCTTTTCGCCCGACGTACCGTTCCGCATCCTCATAAGCGGTTATCATATAGAGGGACCAGGAATCCAGCGCGCGGTACCGTTCACCGATCTCCTTATACAGCGCCGGCAGATTCTCCTTCTCCTCAATTCTCTCTCCATAAGGCGGATTCGTAATGATAAATCCGTACTTCTTCGGATGGCTGAGCGCGCTTAACGGCCTCTGCTGGAAATGAATCATATGATCCACACCTGCAGACTCCGCATTGGCTCTCGCCGCCTTCACAATATCGCCATCGATATCGTATCCCTGGATATCGACCTCCACCTCTGTCTCCAGCAGATCCGAGGCCTCATCCATGGCCTCATACCAGAACTTCCGCGGTATGATGTTCTTCCAGTCTTCCGCCAGGAAGGACCGGTTCATGCCGGGCGCCATATTGGCCGCTATCATGGCGGCTTCAATCGGAAATGTACCGCTTCCGCAGAAGGGATCCACCAGAATCCGGTCCCGGTTCCACGGTGTCATCATGATCAGAGCCGCGGCCAGGGTCTCCGTGATAGGCGCCTTACTGGTAAGGGTACGGTAGCCTCTTTTATGGAGCGAATCTCCTGAAGTATCGATCCCTACTGTTACCTCGTCTTTATACAAAAATACACGGAGCGGATAGCTGCTTCCGCTCTCCGGAAACCATTCCAGGCCATACGCCTTCTTCAGCCGTTCCACCATGGCTTTCTTCATGATCGACTGGATATCGGAAGGACTGAACAGCTTGCTCTTAATAGAGGATGCCTTCGCAACCCAGAACTTTCCGTCCTGAGGAATATACTCCTCCCACGGAATACTCCGCGTATTCTGAAATAACTCTTCAAATGATTCCGCATGAAAGCTTCCCACTTTCAACAGGACACGCTCTGCCGTGCGCAGAAATATATTCGCGCGGCAGATGGTCTCTTCATCTCCGATAAATGTCACACGGCCGTCCTCCACCAGTGTGATATCATAGCCCAGATCCGTAATTTCTCTTTTTAAAACAGCCTCCATGCCAAAGTGGCACGGCGCAATGAGTTCAAATGTTTTTTTCACTTTATTCTCCCAGGTTCTTCTCTTTAATCACGCGGCCCTCGAAATCCAGGATCCGAAAGACCCCATCCTCCAAAATCGCGTATGTCGGCGGATTGCCTTCCTTCGGTATGGATACGGAGCCGGGATTTAAGATGGTGATATCCCCGCACTGATCCGCCCGGAGCACATGGGTGTGCCCATGAAGCAGCACATCCCCCTTCTGCATGGGCGGAAGGTGATTCTCATGATAAACGTGGCCATGTGTGGCATAGATGGTGATTCCATCAATCGCCAGCAGCGCATAGTCCGCCATCACCGGAAATTCCAACACCATCTGGTCCACCTCCGTGTCACAGTTTCCCCTGACACAGTAGATTCTGTCTTTACAGCCGTTTAACATGGCCAGCACCTCTTTGGGAGCATATTCCTTCGGCAGATCATTTCTCGGTCCGTGATAAAGAATATCTCCCAGTAAAACAAGGCGATTCGCTCCGGATGCCTCAAACGTTTCCAGCAGCTTTCTGCAATAGAACGCGGAACCGTGGATATCGGACGCAATCATATATTTCATAAGTGAATTCTCCTTCTTGCATTAATAGGTATATTTTAAGTCTTACAGGGCGTATCTGTCAATAAATTTACCCTCGAACCAGATATTTTCCGCGGTAATAGGCGATTCCATTGGCCACATTCAGCACAGAATACCCCATACGGGCCAGATAGCGGCATACCATCATACTTTGTCCGCCTCTCGCACAGTAAAATACCAGCATTTTATCCTTTGGAAGTTCGGAGACTCTCTGCTCCATTTCCTCATACGGAATATTGACAGCCCCATTTAAATGGGCTCTCTGATACGATGCGGCATTTCGCAGATCAATCAGCATCATATCGTACTCATTTTCTATATAATAATCGACTTCACCAATCGGTATTGTCTTGAACATACAATCACCTGTCCTTTCTATTACCATTATATTCACGACCCGTGAAAAGTTTATCTTTCTGATCATGGCCGCAGGAAAGGCGTCCTTACAATCAAAAAGCACAGGGAGATATGCTTTCGCATCGTTTCCCTGTGCTTTTCGACGAAATCATGAACTTATTGACAAGTCCTTATTTTCGTACCACCAGACAGATTAATAGTCAGACTTATTCTGGCTGTTATTCTGGTTGTTGTTGCGGCTGCTGTTCTGGCTGTTGTTCTGGCTGTTGTTGCGGCTGCTGTTCTGGTTGCTGTTCTGGCTGTTATTCTTGCTGCTGTTCTTGCTGTTGTTCTGATTGCTGTTCTTGGAAGAATTGCTGCAATCGTTGTAGTTATCATTGTAGTTGTTATTAGACATCTTATGATACCTCCTGTCGGATTTTTTGTTACACGGTTAGTATGGCTGATTCCTCAAATATTATACGAAAAATTATGAAAAATAACTTTGCTTTTTTCATCTGCCTATATTATAATTAAAGTGAGGAATTAGATTTCCTCATCCTTATTAATTATTTATACTCCCCTCAGAAGAGTCCGGATAGCTCCCCTATCCGGGCTCTTCCTTTTTTTGACCATATTTTTAAACCCGGCGGATGCAAAAGACTCCCGGCAGCCAGTGCCGGGAGTCTTATATCCCTTATCGAAAATCCAGTTATCCGCTTGTCCATTATTCGCCAATTACATTGACAATCTTGACGGGAGTCCGGTAATTCCACTGAGAAATCTTGATTCCCGTTTTATAGGTGGAAGAGTGTACGATCTGTCCATTGCCGATATACATGGCTACGTGATTGATCGATCTTCCGTTCCCGTAAAAAATCAGATCGCCGGGCTTCATCTGGTCAGAACTCACAGCTACTCCCTGGGAAGCCTGTCCGCCTGAAGAACGGTTTAAAGAAATACCTGCCGCATGCTGCATGATGTATCTCGTAAATCCGGAACAATCCACTCCGGTATGAGGATCACTGCCGCCATAGGCGTAACGTCCGCCCACAAACTGCAGTGCGTAATTGACAACACTCTGTCTGAACTCCGCAGGAGCATCGTATGCTGCTTCCAGTGCGGCGATCGTCGCCTCGTCGGTCTGGGTAACTGTTGCATTCCCGTCGACCGGAAGATAGCCGTATGTATCCTTAACCTTCACTTTCACGAATCCGTCACCCATGTCTTCCACGACCTGGAATGATGATCCCCTGGAAGCTGCCATCAATACTTCCTGGCCGCTCTCATCCGTGCTGATATTCACGGTCTCTGCTTCAACTGTTGCGATATAATTACCTGAACTGAGTCCTGGTCCGGAAACTTCATCCGCTTTGGCATCTGCCGGATTTGCAAGTACAATTGCTCCACAGAAAGCCAAAAGGCTTAATGTTTTCCATGTATTCTTTATCATTGGGACATTGCTCCTGTTTTTTACTTTTTCGCTCTAATTATTACATAATTGTTAAAATCATTACGTTTATTATACATTTATCTTGCTTTTCAGTCAAGTATTATTTCATTCGGATAACATTCCATTATTTTCCATATCAGTTCAGCACTCTGACTACCTTGACAGGCGTCCGGTACGTCGCGTTGGATATCTTGATTCCCGTCCGTTCCGTAGAGGCATGTACAATCTGTCCGTTGCCGATATACATGGCCACATGATTGATATAGCCCTTGCCGCCGTAGAAAATTAAATCGCCCGGTTTAATGTCGCTGTAGCTGACGCTGCGTCCCTCTCCCGACTGTGCTCTGGAGCTGTGGCTCAAGGAAACGCCTGCCGCGTGCTGCATGATATATCTTGTGAATCCGGAACAGTCGGCTCCGGTATTCGGGTCCGTCCCGCCGTATACGTAACGGTTCCCAACAAACTGAAGCGCATAATTCACCACGTCCTGACGCAGCTTCACGCTTTCATCCACTTTTTCCTTTGTCTTCTCGATCAGGGTCGCCCGATTGCTCGGTATGTACCCCTCGCCTTCCGCGGTGCTGATCTTTACCCAGCCGCCTTCTGCCGGTGCGGCAACTTCATAAGTCTGCCCCCGTAAGACTTTTGTAACTGCCTCTCCGCCCGCGTTCTTTGCCTTCCGTACCACGACGTCCGGCGCATCTATCTTCGCATACAGTGTTGTACTTGTTTCCACTTCGATCTCTGCCGCTTTTGCGGTAACCGGTGAATTCCAGGCCAGAACCGCATAGAGGCCGATGACCCCCAGCACTTTCCAAGTTTTGTTCCCCATGTTTTTCCAACTCCTGATTCTTACGTTTTTATTTCGTTTGTTTATCATTATGTAATATGTTACGCAAATGTTACAAAAATTAGTATACTCTACTCAACGTCATATGTCAAGCAAAAATCAGGCAAAAACGGCAGTTATACCGAAAACACCGGTATAACTGCCGTTACACTTTTGTAATATTTATAATCTGTTTTTAATAATTTTCTTTTTACCGCCTGGGGCCCCGGATTAACCAGACCACCAGAAGAATCAGAAGAAGCGGTCCCATAAGAGGTATCAGAAGACTGAATAAACCGGTCACAATACTTGCGACTATGAAGAAGAACAGCACTGTCACCACCACAGCCAGAAGCTTCCAATACCACTTGTTCAAATCAACAAAGTGGAAATGGCGGCCCGGTCCGGCCTCTTCCTCATATACCGTCTGGCCCTCGTTCCGGTACGTATCATACGCAGACTGGTAGCTTCCGCCCTCTCTGGCATTCTCCGTGGCCTCCATGATCGTCTTAGCGATCAGCCTCGGATCTCCGATCGCGCCGGTCACTTCCTCTTCCGTCTGGCCGCCCGCCGTCTCCGTTCTGATATAATCGTCGTAGTATCTTATATTTTCCTCAATCACATTTCCAGGCACTTCGCCGGTCAGCGTGTCCCGCAAACGCTGTAAAAACTCCTGTCTGCTCATTGAAGCCTCCTTCAGTAAAATAACTGACCTTTCCTAGTATACCATTTCCCCCAGGCCACGTAAAGGAATCTTCTGTAAATTAATTATTAAAATTTCATAATTATTCTACTTTTTCCTTTAATATGCCTTCTCTGTAAGCGCCTACCAGTTCCTTCAGATCCGCAATGCGCCCCGCCAGCTCCACACCCTTATCCGTGTCCGCCACCATGACCCGCTTATGCATATTCTCCACAATGGATACCCGGGGCGTGCTCTCTTTCTCCGGATCAAAGGGCTTATGCTCAGCCAGGGCCAGGTGGTTGGAATTATAAATCAGGGTATACCCGGCGATTCCGGTCCTGGACTGGTACGCCTTCGACAGGCCTCCGTCAATGATGAAAAGCTTCCCTCCCGCCTTTACAGGAGACTCTCCCTCCTTGATTTTAACGGGCACGTGGCCGTTGATAATATGGGAACCCGACTTTGGAAGCCCAAACTCCTCCAGGATCCGGTCACACGTCTCTTCCTTGACGCTGAGCCGGTAATATGGATTCATCGGTTCTTTATGAGTGGCCGGGTCCTCGATAAAATAGTGCTCGAAGGTCGTCATCTTGCCTTTACCGTAAACCGGTGACTTGGCCCCGCACCACAGATACCACATGAAGTCCATGGCATCTTCCTTTTCCGGCGATTCCTCCGCCATGAAATACGCGTTCTGCACCTTCCGGTCCACGTAGTCCATCAGCGCCTGCCCCGAATAGGAAATGCCGTCCACCACGATCTCGTCGAAGCTTCCATCCTCCTTCATCGGGATACAGCCATGATAAAGCAGATTGGAATTATAGCATTTGTAAAGACTTCCATGAGAATAAAGGAAACGGATATGCTTATGCAAAAGCTCATTGTGTTTAAATGACAGCTGAAGCGTATGAAGAAGGTCTTCCTCCTCTGCCGTTAATCGAAGCGGATCCTTAGGGTCCACCGTTGGAAATGACAGATCCAGCATCGGATATTCCTTTCCCTCCACTACCACCACGCCCCGATCGAAATCGACGGCCTCCAGAAGTCTCCTGTCATCCATCTCATACTCCGGATGGCGCCCGATAATCTGGCCCTGCACCTTGAACTGAATGATGGCGATGGCCTTGTGCATCTTGGCCGCCAGCCCCGGATCCACCGCATCGTAGATATTCTCATCCAGAATCTGCGGAACGAAGCGCTCGCACAAGTCATTGTGGTAAACCCTGGCCGCGAACATGGAAAGCGGACGGAGATTGATTCCGTAGCCGTCTTCCAGCACATCGAAGCTGTTGTAGCTGATCGCAATGCGCAGCACATTGCAGATGCAGGCCAGGTTGCCGGTTGCCGCTCCCATCCAGGAAATATCATGGTTTCCCCACTGGATATCCACATCATGGAACTGCATCAGCTCTTTCATAATAATATCCGCCCTGGGGCCTCTGTCAAAAATGTCGCCGATAATATGCAGGCTGTCGATGGTCAGATTCTGAATCAGTTCACACAGCGCGATAATAAATTTATCTCCGACCCGGATGTCGATGATTGAACGGATAATCTCGCTGTAGTATACCCGTTTATTGTCGTCATTATAATCCACATGAAGAAGTTCATCGATCACATAGGCAAATTCCGGCGGCATTTTCTTTCTCACCTTGGAACGGGTGTATTTGGAAGAAACCACCTTGCAGATCTGAACCAGGCGGTAAATGGCAACTCTCTGCCAGTCGTCCGTAGCCAGTCCCTTCAGCTGCATCTGGCTCACCACCCGCTCGGGATAGTAGATCATGTTAGCCAGTTCCACCTCTTCTTTTTCCGGAATAATATGTCCGAATGTCTCCGTGATCTTCTCCCGGATAATACCGGAAGCGCTGCGGAGCAGATGGATAAATGCCTCATACTCTCCGTGCAGGTCACTGAAAAAGTACTCGGTTCCCTTTGGAAGCCCCTGAATCGCCGTTAAGTTAATGATCTCGCTGGAGGCCGCCTTGATCGTCGGATACTCCCGCGACATCAGCTTCAAGTAAGCTAAGTCTCTCATAATCCTCTCTCCTCACCCATCATGCCGCTGCCTGAATCACCGCAGACCGTCCCTCCTTTCCATTTCCATACCGTGCAGCCGCATCTCTAATAAAGTAATAGTAACATAAAATTTGGCCTTTTGAAAGCCCCATGCTGCCTCCATGGGACTTGCAGGTTTTTTTAAGTTGTAGTAACATACTTACAGAGGGGCGTAACACCCCCGGAGCAAGGAATCTTGCCGCATACGGCATTCAATACGCAGAACAGCCCAAATCCGGCTGTCTGTAATTAGGAGGCAGAAAGTGGAACAGTTATATGTATTCGGAACCGGTCACGCCGCCGTGACACGGTGTTATAATACGTGCTTTGCCATAGAAAAGGACGGGGAATTTTTCATGACGGACGCAGGCGGCGGCAACGGCATTCTGAGAGTTCTCCAGGACATGAATGTGGACATGACCCACATCCACCATATCTTCGTCACACACAGCCACACAGACCACATACTGGGAATCGTCTGGATGGTACGCTTCATCGGCACGAAGATTTTAAACGGCTCCTATGAGGGGCAGCTGCATTTATACAGCCACAAGGACTTACTGCCGGCCATCGAGACCCTGTGCCGTCTGACGCTTCAGGAGAAGCTGTGCCGCCTCATCGGGGACCGCATCATGCTGATTCCTGTCTCTGACGGAGAACAGCGGCAGATACTGGGCATGGATGTCACTTTCTTCGACATCCACTCCACCAAGGCAAAACAGTTCGGCTTTAATGCCACACTCACAGACGGGCGGAAACTCACCTGCTGCGGGGATGAGCCGTTGAATCCGCTCTGTGCCCCCTATGTGGAAAACAGCGCCTGGCTGCTTCATGAGGCCTTCTGCCTGTATGAAGACAGAGACCGTTTTAAACCATATGAAAAGCACCACAGCACCGCCAGAGACGCGGCCGGAACCGCCAGAGACAGGAACGCGGAAAATATCGTGCTGTGGCACACCGAGGACACGGATCTGGAACATCGCAGGGAACGGTATACGGCAGAAGCGGCAGAGCTGTTCCATGGCGGGATCTTCGTTCCGCGCGACGGGGAGATCATCCCTCTTTCATAAAATTTCATATTCTCTCCATTTTCCGCATAGAATGAGATGGAGGAGATTTTCTTATGAAATCATGGAAAGAACGAATCGCAGAATCGCCTGAGACTCTGCACCACATTATTATTTACATAGAGGTCATCGTACTGACGCTCCTTTTGGTATCCCTTTTTCTGATCACCCCAGGCGGAAAATTCTCTTTTCCGGCGTCGAACCAGGACGGAAAAGCTACCTCCTCCGAGGCGAAGAAGTATATCAAATGGGTAGACTTTAAGGTAACGGCCAAGGCCATGCAGGAGGCGTTCCGGTACGATGTCAACACCTGCCAGTCCAGCCCCCATCTAAACTGGGTGGATCTGCTCTCCTATTTAGGGACACGGTACGGCGGAGATTTTTCCAAATACTCCACCAAGGACTTAGATGCGCTGGCAGAACAGCTTTTATCCGGAAAAACTCTGGAGGAGCTGACGGCAAACATGAAGTATTACACCTACTACCGCCAGGCCTACGGTGCCGTTTTAGACGGTCTCGTCGGTCAGTACGACATTCAGATCGCCGCGGAAAATGCGCCTTTATTCGCCACTCCGGCGGTCAACTCCGACGGGACCACGGACCCGGACCGCGTGTGGGTCACAAAATATGGTTTAAAAGCGTTTTCTCCCATCGCCAAAGGATTTCCCTATCAGGATTACGACGACTTCGGCGTCTCCCGTTCCTACGGCTACAAACGCCAGCATTTGGGCCACGATATGATGGGGCAGGTCGGCACTCCCGTGATCGCAGTGGAATCGGGATATGTGGAGGCCATCGGCTGGAACCAGTACGGCGGCTGGAGACTCGGTATCCGCAGCTTTGACGGAAAGCGGTACTACTATTACGCGCACTTACGGAAAAATTATCCCTACCATAAATCCCTCAAACAGGGTAGCATCATCACAGCCGGCGATGTCATCGGCTACCTGGGCAGGACCGGTTACAGCCGGACGGAAAACACCAACAATATCGATGAGGCGCACCTGCATTTCGGCCTCCAGCTTATTTTTGATGAGTCTCAGAAAGAAGGAAACAACGAGATCTGGGTGGACTGCTACGAACTCACGAAGTTCCTGTCCATGAACCGCTCAGAGACGCTCAAGAATCAGGAAACCAAAGAGTACGACCGCATTTACGACATGAAGGACCCGGATATTCCGAACAACTTCGTGCCCCACGCCCCTTTGCCGGAGGAACAGCATATTCCCGATTAGCATAAAGAAAGGGGCTGCATTCACACATACAGAAAAAGGGGATCCAGTCATGAATCCAGTCAAAACCGGAGCATTGATCAGAGAACAGCGAATTGAAAATCATTTAACGGAACAGGAGCTGGCCGAAAAGGCCGGTATCTCTGTGGAATTACTGGAGTCGTACGAACATGGTACGGCTCTTTTCCGTGCCTCCGTCTTAAAGAGGCTGACCGGGCCGCTGGGCCTGTCCCTGATGGAACTGATGTATGGAAAGAGGCTCACTGCCGTGCGCAGTTCCCATCTTAATACGATCCGGATGGACCTTATTCGGACCGCCTATGATTATAAAGAGTACTACTGGATTATCGACGGTAAGGCGATCGTCACATATCTTGACGAGTGGGTTCGCGCAGGCGGCTGTCCGGATTTAGAGCCCTTCGGTTCCCTCACCGGCCTTCTGCCGGCCTGGACCGGAGAACTGATCTGGAAGGCGGACAACCGTTTCATCTGGGAAATGATTGATTCGCCGGAACCCCTCAATGTACCGATTCTGGTCTGTGAAGACGACTGTGATCTAAGCTGCATCGTCATCCTGGCCAGAATACGAAAAACAGAAAATCTCGTCTTCTGGGAAAAGCTGGGCCGTCTGACTCATGAGAACGAAGACTACAATCTGGAAAAACGTTCCGGAATCCTTTACCTGGAGGCCTATACGGATGAAGACTGGGAACAGTACGGCGATAATATCGCCTGTGAGCCGTGTGACAGCGCAGAATACCGGCAGTGGATTTCCTCACACTGGGATGAGGAACTGATTCGCAGAAGACGCAACTATTCGAAGCCCTATATGCAAAACGAGGCTCATATCCAATGGATGGCTGAACCCGGCTGGTGTTTTGAAAGGGCTGCATATGACCGGATGGTGGAGGCATTCCGGGATGTATATAAGGCAGGCGGAAAGCGCTGATTTGCTGCGTTTTCCGTCTGCCTTATTTCACCCTTAAAGTGCCATTCGATAGATATCCATCATCTCGTGCTTCCCCAGCTCTCTGATTCCCGGAAGCACCCGTCTGCCAAAGTTCGTGCACTTTTCAGCCATCTCGTCAAAGTCCTCTTCCTTCACGTCAGCTTCCAGTTCCGTCAGCCGAACCGGCATATTCAGGCTCTTAAAATAGTCCTCCATCCGCTGAATGCCATCCAGCGCAGTCTTTAGAGGGTTCTCGAAATTCATCTCCACATCCCAGACACGGACAGCCAGCTGGGCGAACCGCATGGGATCGTCACCGCAGACGTATCTGGCCCAGGAACAGAAGAGCGCGGAAAGACCGGCGCCGTGAGCCACCTCCGGATATTTCCCCGACAGCTCATGCTCCAGCTGATGAACCGTCATCATGACCTCCCGTCCCAATCCGGTTAAATCATTATGGGAAAGACTTCCCGCCCACATCAGGGTCGCTCTCGCCTCATAATCTTCAGGATTTAAGTCCGCCGCGGCTCCTGCCTCTATGACGGCCTTCATAAGCCCCTCTGCGATACGGTCTGTCAGCGCCGTGTCCTTTGTAGTGCCGCCTAGATACCGTTCCAGCGTATGCATCAGAATATCCACAGTTCCGCATCCGGTCTGGAATCTGTTCACCGTAAAGGTCAGCTCCGGATTGCAGACAGCAAAAAGCGGCCGATGGGTCAGACAGTTAAAGCCTCGTTTCAGGCCATTCTCTTCATTGGTGATCACGCAGGACTGGCTCGTCTCGCTTCCCGAGGCGGACAGCGTCAGAATATTGCCATGCGGAAGTGCCTTCGGAGGAACTGCTTCCTTCATGAAGTATTTCCATGGGTCAATCTCCGGATTCGGTGTCCCATCCGCAATACACTTCGCGGAGTCGATCACACTGCCGCCTCCGACAGCCAGAATAAAGTCCACGTTCTCCTGGCGGCAGATCTCCATGCCTTCCAGTGCCTTAGACAGCGTCGGATTCGCCTGCACTCCGCCAAAGAGTATGGTTTCAATTCCTGCTTCTTCCAAAGATGACGTCACCTGGTCCAAAAGACCGCTTCTCTTCACGCTGCCGCCGCCATAGTGGATCATAACCTTTCGGAAACCGTACTCTCTGATGATTTCTCCTGCACGCTTCTGCGTGTCCCTGCCGAAAATCACTTTTGTGGGGACACAGTATTCAAAATTATTCATAATTTCTGCCCCCCTTATCTGCCGCTCAGCAAATGTATAAACAACCCGCTCCGCAGCTTCGGCTCAAACCACGTGGACTTTGGCGGCATCAACAGGCCCGCATCGGCCACATGGAACAGCTCTTCGATCGAGGTCGGATACATGGAAAACGCCACCGTCATATCCTCTCTGCACCGTTTTTCCAGCTCCGAAAGCCCCCGGATTCCGCCGATAAAATCAATTCTCTGATCGACTCTCGGATCACCGATTCCAAGAACCGGGCCCAGCAGGTGATCCTGGAGAACAGAAACGTCCAGCCCCTTCACCGGATCGCTGTCAAGTAAGCGCTCCGCCGCTGTGAGACGGTACCATTTTCCACATAAATGCATTCCAAAGGTTCCTTTTTCCACAGGCGCAAAGCCTTCTGTCCCCATTGAGTCCACTAAAAAGCCGGCTTCTTCCACACGGGTTAAGAATTCTTCCTCCGTCATGCCGTTTAAATCCTTCACCACGCGGTTGTAGGGCATGATCATCAGCTGGTCATCAGGGAATAAGACTGACAGGAAATAGTTAAACGGCTCCTTTCCCGTATAGTCCGGATTCTCTTCTCGCCGCTTCAAACCAACCTTAACCGCGGAAGCCGCGCGGTGATGGCCGTCCGCGATATACGTGGCCGGAATTTCCGCAAACGCCGCTTCCACCGTCTGGATGGAATCCGCATTGTCGATCTCCCACACACGGTGACGGATCCCGTCCTCTGCGGTAAAGTCATACAGAGGCTCCGTGCCCGTCTTTAAATTCACCACTTTATTGATCATCGGGTTGGAACGGTACGCCAGGAAGATCGGGCCGGTCTGCGCGTCGGTGGTATCCACGTGCCGTATCCGGTCCAGCTCCTTCTCTTCACGGGTATTCTCGTGTTTTTTTACCACTCCATTCACGTAATCATCGATGGAGGAACACGCCACGATTCCCGTCTGCTTTCTTCCATCCATGGTAAGCTCGTAGATATAATAGGCCGCCAGAGGATCCTGCACGAAAGTCCCGTCTGCGATCCAGTTCTCAAGCATCTCCTTTGCCTTATCGTAGACGCGGTCGTCATACATGTCCATGTCGTCCGGGAACTGGGATTCCGGCCTGTCAATATTTAAAAATGATTTCGGATTGGCGGCGGTTACTTCCTTCGCCTCCTTTCGGTTATACACGTCATAAGGGAGTGCGGCCACACGGGCAGCATACCTTTTATCCGGTCTCACACACGGAAATGGTTTTACTACAGCCATTTTTTCTCCTTTTCCTCTATGAGTGCTCCCGGAAACTCAGCCACACAGACAGGTATAAGAGAGTTTTCGGGAGTACTCCAGCGTCCAAACGGGCCATGGATCCTTCCATGCCCCGTCTGAATTTGATTGTTATGGTGACTCGGTGCAGGCGTGCACCGAGTGAACGTTATGATATTATTTAATGACACGTACTCTTAAAACGCCCTTAATTGCATTAAGCTTCTGAATCGTCATTGCATCCGGTGTGGACTCCAGATCCAGTAAGGTGTACGCGTATTTATCACGGCTCTTGTTGGTCATATCGGAAATATTGACATTTCCGGCCGCGAGAGTTCCGGTTACCTGGCCGATCATGTTCGGGATATTCAAATGCATAACCGCAACACGGCTTGCCATCTGGCACACGCCCATGTCACACGCCGGGAAATTAACGGAGTTGCGGATATTGCCGTTGTCTATGTAATCCACGATCTCCTCGACTGCCATTCTCGCACAGTTATCCTCGGATTCCTCTGTGGACGCTCCAAGATGCGGAATCACGATGGCGCCTTCCATATTGACAGACTTCGTGTTCGGGAAATCCGTCACGTAGCATTTTACCTTCTTGGCCTTTAACGCCTCCGCCATGTCATCCTCATTCACCAGCACGTCGCGGGCAAAGTTTAAGATCACCACGCCGTTCTTCATCTGGGCTATGGATTCACTCTTAATCATTCCTCTGGTGCCGTCTAACAGCGGCACATGGATGGTGATATAATCACATTCGCGGTAAATAGTCTCCACGGAGGTGATATGTCTTACATTTCTGGAAAGCATCCACGCCGCATTGACCGAGATAAACGGGTCGTATCCGTAGACCTCCATACCGAGGGATGCAGCCGCGTTGGCCACCTCCGCTCCGATCGCTCCCAGTCCGATGACACCCAGTTTCTTTCCCTTAATCTCGCATCCGGCAAATGCCTTCTTGGCCTTTTCCACGGATTTGGCGATATTTTCGTCTTCTTTATTATCCTTTACCCAGTTGATACCGCCTACCACGTCACGGGAGGCCAGCATCAGTCCGGCAATTACCAGTTCCTTTACGCCGTTGGCATTGGCTCCCGGAGTATTAAATACCACGATTCCTTTGTCCGCACACGCATCCAGCGGAATATTATTGACTCCGGCGCCTGCGCGGGCTACGGCAAGCAGATCATCAGGAAGCTCCATCTCATGCATGGAAGCGCTTCTTACCAGTACGCCGGAGGCCTCTTTCATATTCTCGGTTAATTCATACTCTTCATTTAACAAAGCCGTTCCTTTGCTGGAAATGGCATTCAGGCAATATATCTTCTTCATATTCGCGTCTCTCCCTTTCCTATTTACCATTTCTGGCTTCAAAATCCTTCATAAAGGCAACCAGCGTTTCTACGCCTTCCATCGGCATAGCATTGTAGATGCTTGCACGCATACCGCCTACGGATCTGTGGCCCTTTAAGTTCTCGAGGCCCGCCGCCTTTGCTTCCTTTACAAACAGAGCGTCTAAATCGGCGTCTCCGGTTACGAACGGCACGTTCATTAAGGAGCGGTCTTTCTTCTCTACCGTGCCCTTAAACATCTTGCTGTTATCCAGGAAATCGTACAGAAGATTCGCCTTTTTCTCATTGTACTCCTTCATCGCTGCCAGGCCGCCGCGGTTCTTTAACCATTTGAAGACCTTGCCGCAGATGTAGATGCCGTATGCGGGCGGAGTATTGTATAAGGACGCTGCGTCCGCATGGGTCTTGTAGCGCAGCATGGTTGGTGTTCCGGGAAGGACGTCTTCCGTGATTAAATCCTCGCGGATAATGGCGATCACCACGCCAGCCGGGCCTACGTTCTTCTGAGCACCGCCGAAGAGAAGACCGTATTTTTCCACGTCAACAGGTTCTGATAAGAAACAGGAGGAGATATCAGCTACCAGTGTTTTTCCTTTTGTATTCGGCAGCGTTTTGTACTTTGTACCATAGATCGTGTTGTTTTCACAGATATAAACGTAATCCGCATCCTCTGATATCGGCAGATCGGAAACATCCGGGATATAACTGAAGGTCTTGTCGGCACTTGATGCAACGGCGTTCGCCTTTCCATAAAGCTGTGCCTCCTGATACGCCTTCTTTGCCCACTGTCCCGTGATGATGTAATCGCCGACACGGTTCTTCATTAAGTTCATCGGAACCATGGCAAACTGCTGGGAAGCGCCGCCCTGTAAGAACAGCACCCTGTAGTTGTCCGGAATGCCCATTAAATCTCTTAAATCGGCTTCCGCCTCATTGATAATGGTTTCGAACATCTTGGAACGGTGGCTCATCTCCATAACGGACATGCCGCATCCCCTGTAATCCATCATCTCGTCGGCCGCTTCCTTTAAGACTTCTTCCGGCAGTACAGCCGGTCCTGCGGAAAAATTGTACACTCTGCTCATATCTCTTTCCTCCTCTTTGATAGGGTTCTAAATCTTCAGATCATTTTCGTCGAACGCATCCTGAATCGGCGCTCCCGGAGAAACCATGGGGAATACCTTATCATCACAATGGATCTGACAATCTATAACAACAGGAATGTTAAGCCCGATGGCTTCCTTAAGAACCGGCATGAACTCATCCTTGCTGGTTACCCGGTAGGCCTTCGCCCCCATTCCTTCTGCTACCTTAACAAAATCAACCGCATCATTTAATACTGTATGGGAATATCTCTTTCCATAGAACAAAGTCTGCCACTGACGTACCATTCCAAGCACATGATTGTTTAATACCACCTGGATAACCGGGATATTATAGCGCGTCGCGGTTGCGATCTCGTTCATGTTCATACGGAAGCAGCCGTCGCCGGCGATATTGATAACGACCTTGTCTTTGCATCCCATCTTCGCGCCCAGCGCGGCACCCAGGCCGTAGCCCATGGTTCCGAGGCCCCCTGATGTGACAAAGGTTCTGGGATGTTTGTATTTGTAGAACTGGGCGGCCCACATCTGATGCTGCCCTACCTCGGTCGTGATGACCGCATCGCCCTGGGTCAGTTCGTAGATCTGTTCCACCACATAAGGACCGGTTAAGAGGTTCTTGTCATAGCGGAGCGGATACATATCCTTCATACGGTCGATATGAGCCAGCCACTCGTCATGGTTGACCGGGTCGAGCCGTGCGTTTAACTTCTTGAGAATCGTTTTGACATCTCCGATCACGCTGGCGTATGTCTTCACATTCTTGTCGATCTCAGCCGGGTCCACGTCAAACTGGAGAATCTTCGCATTCGGCGCAAATTTGGCCGCATTCCCCGTCACACGGTCGCTGAAACGCGCTCCCACAACGATCAGCAAGTCGCATTCCGTGATACCGAAGTTGGAGGTCTTTGTCCCGTGCATACCTACCATACCGGTATAGAGCTCGTCAGTTCCGTCAAACGCGCCTTTTCCCATGAGGCTGTCTGCCACCGGGGCCTGGATCTTATGGGCGAAGGACTTAAGCTCATCCGCCGCGTCCGCAATCACCGCGCCGCCGCCGGCAAAGATAAACGGCTTTTTTGCATTGCGGATTAAGTACAGCGCCTTTTCCATGTCTTCCTCAGTGATTGTCGAATTCTGGCGCTCGATCGGCTCCGGAGCCTTGTATTCGTAATCACAGGAATTGGCGGTAACGTCCTTGGTAATATCGATTAACACAGGGCCAGGTCTTCCGGTCTGCGCTATCGTGAAGGCACGCCTTATGGTGTCCGCCAGCTTCGTTATATCCTTGACAATAAAATTATATTTCGTAATCGGCATGGTAATGCCCGCAATATCGATTTCCTGGAAACTGTCACGGCCGAGAAGGCTGACAGCCACGTTGCAGGTGATCGCCACAACCGGGATGGAATCCATACACGCGGTCGCAATTCCCGTTACCAGATTGGTAGCGCCAGGTCCTGATGTCGCCATGCAGACGCCTACTTTGCCTGTAGCTCTCGCATAGCCGTCAGCTGCGTGAGCCGCGCCCTGCTCGTGAGAGGTCAGGATATGGGTAATTTCATCCTGGTGTTTATAAAGTGCATCGTAAATATTGAGAATCGTTCCTCCCGGATATCCAAATACAGTGTCTACACCCTGTTCTTTCAGGCACTCAATTACGATTTCTGCTCCTGTCAATTTATTCATACGCCTTACTCCCTTTCTCTTATAGAGCGCTCTCAAAGACTTTGAGAGTGCCCTTATTTCCCCGGTACCTCCAGGATGGCCCCTTTGCTTGCCGGTGCTGCCATAGCCGCATAACGCGCTAAGTATCCCGTCGTCACTTCCGGAACTCTTGGCTGCCATTTCGCCTTTCTCGCCGCCATCTCTTCATCAGAAACCTTCACGTCGAGACGGTTGTTGTTGATATCAATGGAGATGATATCCCCTTCCTCGACAAGTGCAATCGGTCCGCCTACCGCGGCCTCCGGGCATACATGGCCGATGGATGCACCTCTCGACGCGCCGGAGAAACGGCCGTCCGTGATCAGCGCCACTTCTGAGCCAAGTCCCATACCTGCGATGACTGAGGTCGGGTTAAGCATCTCTCTCATGCCAGGACCGCCTTTCGGTCCCTCGTAACGGATCACGACCACGTCGCCCGCCACGATCTTTCCGCCTTTGATTGCATCCACCGCATCCTCTTCACAGTCGAAGACTCTCGCCGGACCTTCATGCTTCAGCATCTCAGGAGCCACCGCGGAACGCTTCACCACTGCGGAATCAGGAGCTAAATTGCCCTTTAAGATGGCGATGCCGCCGGTCTTGCTGTATGGATTTTCTACCGGACGGATTACCTCCGGATTTAAGTTGACACTGTTTTTAATGTTCTCGCCGACTGTCTTGCCGGTTACCGTCATGCAGTCCAGGTTTAAAAGTCCCAGCTTGCTGATCTCATTCATAACGGCATAAATACCGCCGGCCTCATTCAAGTCTTCTATGTAAGTAGGACCCGCCGGCGCCAAGTGGCACAGGTTCGGAGTCTTTGCGCTCAGTTCGTTGGCAATATCTACATTTAACTCCACTCCGGCCTCGTGTGCGATCGCCGGCAGATGAAGCATGCTGTTGGTGCTGCAGCCAAGCGCCATATCCATGGTGAGCGCGTTCTTAAAGGCCGCCTCTGTCATAATATCGCTCGGTTTTATATTTCTGCGGTACATCTCCATAACCTGCATGCCCGCGTGCTTCGCCAGCTTCAGCCGGTCGGAATAAACTGCCGGAATCGTTCCATTTCCCTGTAAGCCCATGCCCAGAACCTCGGTTAAGCAGTTCATGCTGTTGGCCGTATACATACCGGAACAGGAGCCGCAGGTCGGGCATGCCTTGCACTCATACTCCCTGACTTCTTCTTCTGTCATGGTACCGGCCGTATAGGCGCCTACCGCCTCAAACATGCTGGAAAGGCTGGTCTTGTGGCCCTGCACATGGCCCGCTAACATTGGTCCGCCACTGACGAACACTGTGGGTACATTAATGCGCGCCGCTGCCATTAAAAGTCCGGGGACATTCTTGTCACAGTTGGGAACCATGACGAGAGCGTCAAATGCATGTGCCTTCGCCAGACATTCTGTGGAATCTGCGATCAAATCTCTCGTAACCAGGGAATACTTCATGCCGATGTGGCCCATGGCGATTCCGTCACAGACGGCAATAGCCGGAACCATGACCGGAGTACCGCCTGCCATGGCGACTCCCATCTTAACCGCCTGCACGATCTTATCCAGATTCATGTGGCCCGGTACGATCTCATTATAGGAACTGACGATACCGACGAGCGGACGCTCCATCTCTTCTTCCGTCATTCCGAGGGCATGGAACAGGGAACGGTGCGGTGCCTGCTGCATGCCTTTTTTTACTGAATCACTCTTCATAATCTGTCACTCCTTTTCTTTGTACGTTCTTAAATCCGCTCTGCAATTAAATCTCCCATCTCGCTGGTGGAAACCTTCCTGCAGCCCTCCGACATGATATCACCCGTTCTGAAGCCCTCGGACAATACCTTCTGAACAGCCGCTTCCACAGCATCCGCTTCCCGGTCAAGATCGAAGGAAAAACGAAGCATCATGGCCGCTGACAGAATCGTGGCGATCGGATTGGCAATATTCTGTCCCGCAATATCCGGTGCGGAACCGTGGCTCGGCTCATACATGCCGAATTTGCCTTCATTCATGCTGGCAGATGACAGCATTCCGATGGAACCGGTAATCATACTCGCCTCATCGGATAAGATATCTCCAAACATGTTCTCGGTTAAGACTACGTCAAACTGGCCTGGATTCATTACCAGCTGCATCGCACAGTTGTCGACCAGCATATGCTTAAGCGTCACCTCGGGATAATCTTTGGCAACCTCTTCCACGACCTTTCTCCACAGCCGGGAGGAATCCAGCACATTGGCCTTATCCACGCTGATCACTTTCTTCCTGCGCTTCATGGCAATGTCAAATGCCTTAATGGCTATTCTTCTGATCTCATTCTCGTTATATGTAAGGGTGTCCACGGCGGTCATGACGCCGTCCACTTCCTTCGTACTGCGCTCTCCGAAATACAGGCCGCCGGTCAGTTCTCTCATAATAACCATGTCGAAACCGTCACCGATAATCTCCTTCTTTAAAGGGCACGCCTGAGCCAGCTCCTCGTAGAGATAGGCCGGTCGGATGTTGGCGAATAAATTAAGACCCTTGCGGATTGCTAACAGGCCCGCCTCGGGTCTCAAGTTCGGTGCCACGTCGTACCATCTCGAATTTCCCACGTCTCCTCCGACTGCTCCGAGAAGAACGGAATCACTTTTTTTTGCTGTCTCCAACGCTTCATCCGTAAGAGGGACACCGTATGCGTCGATGGACACGCCGCCCATCAGAACCTCGGTATAGGAAAACGCATGGCCGTACACGTTTCCGACTCTGTCTAAGACTTTTTTAGCTTCTCTGATGATTTCCGGTCCAATACCGTCCCCGGGAATTACTGCTATATTATAATTCATTTTTCTATCTCCCTCTTCACAATTCTGTTCTGTCACTGTACCATACTGATGTATTTCTCTTCATCATAGAACATTTAGAGGGATTTTTCAACTATATTACGGGATTTTTCTGCAAAATACTATATGAGATTGGAATTAGTACTATAAATGGAAGTTATAGAAATGGGGCTCAGAACGCGTTTATGTTTCTGCCATGGCATGGAAACCGGTGTCACTGCGGCGGCCTGGTACGATACCCTCTTCTTATTCACTGCGATTTTTCGGCATTTTCCCGTCCAGTATGATATGATAACAGGATACAGGAAAACGGGGACTGGAATCCCCCGTGAATGGAGGAAGGTATGAGAATCGACTATCTGATATATTTTCTGAATGTAACGCAGACCCGTTCTATCAATATATCTGCAAAACAGCTTTATATATCCCAGCAGAGCTTAAGCCGCGCCATCAAAACTCTGGAGGAAGAGATTGGCGCGCCGCTGCTGAAACGCCACTATTACGGAGTGGAACTGACTGAGGTGGGGGAAATTGTGTCCGAATACGCGGGACGAATCGTAAAAGAGCACTATGCCATGAGGAAATCGCTGCTGCCATACTTAGAGCCCGTATCCGAAGCATTTACCGGCCAGCTCAGTCTTGGCATTAATTACCATATAGTTAATGAAGTTCTCCATACGATTGTCCATACCTTTGTCCGTCAGAATCCCGGCGTCCGCTTTTCCGTCAGCGAACACAGCGTGGAATGGCTGCACCAGGCGCTGATGGATGGAGAACTGGACCTGGCGCTGTTCGGGGACTGGGAGGAGGAGAATCCGTCTCTTTCAGATTCGTTGATCTATGAGGAATTATATCGGGCGGATATGCTTGTATGCGTCTCCCAGAAGTCTTCCCTTTCCGCCAAACGCATCATCCGGCCGGAGGAACTCTTAACAGAACCACTGATTCAATATGAGAACCAGTCTATCACAGAAAAATTCTTTAAAGGATACGGAAATCCCAGAATTCTTCTGGAGACCAGCAGTACGGAGCTGTTCCGCCAGATGGTACAGGACGGTGCGGGGTACGGGCTGACCAACCGTCTGGACTGGCAGGAAGACTATTCCTTTGCGGAGAAAAGCAAGCTGTCGGTCATTCCTGTAAGCCACCCGCACGCCGCCATCCGCTACCAGCTTCTGTACCGCAAAGAGGACCGGCTGTCCCCATGTCTTGCCGCGTTTTTAACTATTGTCCGAAAACGATTTGCGCTTCTGGAATCTCATCAGTAGGCAGGTTACAACTTTCTGTTGTATCCCCCCAAAGGGATACTGATATGCAAACCTCCCGCATTTTGATAACATATGGCCATAATTGTTATGTTTTTGACAAACAAAAGAATGGCCGTAACCTCTTTTTCCAACCACTATTTGCGAGGAAAGCTCCGGGGCTTGCGAGCCAGACGGAGGGAAAAATGAGTACAAAAAAATTAGAAATTCTTAAATGGGCGGCAGTTCTGGGAGTACCGCTCCTTATCTTCTGTATGCCGGAATCCGGGGCTTTCAGTCATCCGATCAAGCTTTTCTTATGCCTTACCGTGTGGGGTGTCATGACATTTGCCATGGAAATTCTGCCCAATATCGTACCGGCCATTGTTCTGCCCGTCGGTTATGTCATGTTGTCGCTCACCGGCTTTGAGACTGTCTTCAGACCGTGGACCACCAACATCCCATGGATGGTCCTGGGTGCGTTTATCCTGTCGAACACGCTGGAACGTATCGGACTGTTGAAGCGAGTGGCGGTCTGGTGCATTGTGAAAACCGGCGGCACCTACACCGGTATTTTGTGGGGAATCTTCCTGTTTGGCATGATCTCCAACTTAGTCATGCCCGGAGGCTTTGTCCCGGTTACTGCCGCATTTACCTACGGTATCTGCAAGGCGCTCGGCATTCAGAAGTCAAAGGCCGGCGCAGGCATCATGCTGACCGGTGTCTTCTCGACCCTGGTTCCAGGTTACTTCATCTTCGATCCCAGCAACACAGGAGTTTTGATGGGATCTGCGGAAATATCGATCACCTACCTGGAATATTTAAAACAGAATCTCATATTCCTGCCGCTCATTCCGCTTCTGGTTTTCATCCTCTCTAAGATGTTCCGGCCAGAGCATGCCGTCAGTGGAAAGGCATATTATAAGGAAGAGCAGAGAAAGCTGGGGAAGATTACCTCCGCAGAGAAGAAGGCGACTGTCATTATCATCTGCCTCTTCCTGTACTTAATCAGCGGTCAGGAAATGATGTTTGGCTTCATCCTGGCGGCGTTCGCAGGCTTTATACCGGTTATTGGCATTTCCAGGGAAGAAGATTTCCGGACTGTCAATTACCCGTTTCTGTTCTTTATCACAGGCTGCATGACCATCGGTATGGTTGCAACGGAACTGGGATTCGGCCAGATCCTGGCGGATATGCTCTTCCCGTACCTCTATCAGATGCACGAGACGGTTCTCCTGGGCGCGGTATGGTTTGTGGCTGTGATTGTAAATTTCCTGCTGACACCGCTGGCCGCCATGGCCTCCCTCGGAGCGCCGCTGGCCCAGCTTGCCCAGACTCTGGGAATCAATCCACAGCCGGTGCTGTATTCCTTCTTTCAGGGGCTGGATCAGATCCTTCTGCCCTATGAATACGCACTCTACCTGATCTCATTTTCCTATGGCATGATGTCGTTGAAGGATTTTGTGAAGGGGCTTGCCATGAAAATGGCGGTGGCATTTTTGTATCTGATGGTAATTGGAATTCCATACTGGCATCTGATCGGTCTTCTGTAATCGAAAAGAGGAGGTTCGACGGTCTGTACACACACGACTGATCGGACTTCCTCTTTTTCTGCTTCTCTGCCTTATAGCGTATCGAGTGCTGCTTTCATTCTATTCATGCACGCTTCCACTGTACTTCTCTGGGTCGCTGCGTTGATCCGCTCGAATCCATTGCCTTCAGGTCCGAAAATGTAGCCTTCGTCGAATACAATTCCGGCTTTCCGGACCATCAGCTCCTCCAGTTTCTCAGGATCGGAGCAGTATTCATTTAAATCGAGCCATACCAGGTAAGTTCCCTGGCAGTCCATTACCGCTGCCTTTGGCAGATTCTCCTTTACAAACGATTCTATGTAACGGATATTTCCATCGATATAGGCCCTGGCCTGATCCAGCCACTCCTCCCCTTCCGTATAAGCCGCGATGATGGCAGTCAGACCGAAAGGACTGCACATGCCAACGGATAAACGGTTAGAGACCACTTCGTTCCACTGCTTCTGATACTCCTTATTAGGAATAATAATATTGGAAAACTGCATTCCGGCCAGGTTAAAGGTTTTGCTGGGGGCTGTGCAGACGATGATTCTGTCACTGTAGTCCGGCGCAAGCTTTAATAACGGCGTATGGGTAACTCCGATTCTCGTTAAGTCCGCGTGAATTTCATCTGAAATAATCCATTTATCATACTTCTTTGCAATATCGACAATCTTCCTTAATTCATCCTCTCTCCACACACGTCCAACCGGGTTATGAGGACTGCACAGAATCATTCCCTTCGTATTCTCATCTGCGAATTTTCTATCCAGATCATCGAAATCCATCTCATAGGTGCTGCCTTTTCTAACCAGAGGACTATTGACCACTTTCCTGCCGTTGGCTTCCACTTTCCCCGTAAATGGGTGGTAAACCGGCCTCTGAATAATGACCCCATCCTCTTCTTTTGTCAGGAACTGAATCAAAAATGCCAGCGCAGGAACGACGCCCGGACTGAAGAATATATCATCTTTGTCAATCTCCCAGCCGAACCGCTTCCGGTACCATCCGGTTACGGCCTCTTTGCAGACTTCATTTTCATAAACCGTGTAACCGAAAATCCTCTGGTCTATCCGCTCATGAAGAGCACGGATAATGGGCTCTGCACAAGGCAGGTCCATATCCGCGATGGATACCGGAATGGCGTTTTTCCCGGCTTCCTCCGGTATGGTATCGAATTTGCAGCAGTGTGTGCCTCTTCTTTCTACCAGTGTGTCAAAATCATACTTCATATTGCAGCCTCCTGTCATCTGTTGTTATTTACTCACTTGTTACTCCGATACTTTTTTAATCACCTTCATATAAGCCAATTAATATTTAATCTGCTTAACCGTTTATTCTATCATCAGATTAATACATCTCCCGCCGTTTGTCAACAGGAATCTGTTACAGTTCACTCCCCACCAGTGGCACCGCAGTCCGGTTCGGCCGGGCAGGCTTCCTCAGCCTTTCCAGTTCCGGTTTCGGGCATAAGAAGTTCTAAACGTGCAGAATTTTTCTAAAAACCAGGTAAAATTCCCAAACTCGCTGCGCTCAGACAGGTGGGAATTTCACCTGAACGAAAAATTTTGCGCGTTAAGAACTTCTAATACCCTGCAAAGTCACAGGAAAGGCTGAGGAAGCCTGCCCGGCCGAACCGGACTGCGGTGCCACTGGTGGGGAGTGAACTGTAACAGGAATCTATCTGTGTTTGAATCTAAATCTTTCAGTGCTTGAATCTGCTGGTAAGGCATGGTATGATACATGTAATTCAGAGCATAAACCATTCATTTGAAGCCCTCGAACCGTCACCAGAGAATGGAGGACATACCGATATGATTACCATATTTAACCGAAAAGAACTGGCCATTACCTATTCCATAAATGAACAGGCACGGATCCGCGATATCTTAACCACAGAAGGAATTGATTATATCATCGATACCAATGGAACCGTCATGCGCAATATGGGAGCGCGCGGGCCCGCCATACAGCAGTTTGGTGAGAATATCACTGCCGGCACCGAATACAGAATCTATGTTCTAAAAAAGGACTATGATAAAGCATCGCACTTAATCCATACGTAACAGAGTCAAAAGGGCCGCTGCGAAAGTAAATATTCTTTCGCAGCGGCCCCGGTACTACAGCATTGTGCAATACTGCGCTGGATCTAATCGGCCCCGCCGTTTCCCGACAGCTGCCGGCTTTCCTCCACATCCAGCTTAAACGCCCGGTTCAGTTGATTCTGGATTCTGATATACGTCCTCATTTCTTCTTCAGAGATCTCATCCAGCATATGATACGTCCTTTCATAGCAGGCATTTTCAAAATCTTCGTGCTTTTTATAGATAACTTTCCCCTCATCTGTCAGATAAAGATTATACTCCCGGTTATTCTTTTCGTTCCGCTCCTGCCTGATCCATTCCTTTTTCTTAAGCTTGCGGATCAGCTGGGAGCAGGCGCTGTTAGTCTTATGAAACTCCCTGGACAGTTCCGAGGCCGTAATTCCCGGCTGGTCCCCGACAGCCTTGATAATCTGAGACTCTGCCTGGTAGAGGACGGTTCCGTGATAATCATGGAGCAGAGAATCGTATTCATCAATCGCATCGACGCCTTCATCCATTGTTTTTAACAGTTCACAAAATAATTCATATCGTTTATCTACGCCCATAGCCCCACTCTCTTCCCTGTTGGTTCCTTTATTGTAAGTGGAAATGCCTGTGTTTGTCAATATGGCCTTGCCTGTGTTTCTACCTTTACGTATTCCGTCGTTACAGTTCACTCTCCACCAGGAGCACCGCAGTCCGGTTCGACCGGGCAGGCTTGCTCAGTCTTTCCTGTTCCGGTTTCGGGCATAAGAAGTTCTAAACGTGCAGAATTTTTCTAAAAACCAGGGGAAATTTTGCGCGCTAAGAACTTCTAATACCCTGCAAAGTCACAGGAAAGACTGAGCAAGCCTGCCCGGCCAAACCGGACTGCGGTGCCCCTGGTGGGGAGTGAACCAATGTCATTTAGTTAAATTACAAGGTTAGATTCCCTATTGGGGTCTAACCAATTTTTTTAAAAAAATCCCTAAAAGGGATTGACAAACATTCAAAAATGTGCGGCCGCTTTCGCTGCTGATTGT
>OIES01000038.1_pt1 | contig 94267 bp, 80 predicted proteins | sample 1581811 | NCBI WGS metagenome assembly OIES01 (sample SAMN03281021, study PRJEB24777) | human gut metagenome | isolation source: fecal sample PR177 from 1 month old male Malay infant, vaginal delivered... | reverse complement strand
TCCTCCATGTGCACTTGAAATCTGGCTTGGAGGCCAGATTTCACCACCCTTTTTTCCTGCCTTCCGGCTTTAGTTCCTGCGAGCCTCGGAAAAGGAAGCCTGCCCTCTTCCCCGCCTCCCCCTCTCCCTCCCACAAGAATTTGGGCTGTGTACTGGCTGCTCCGGAAAAAGCAAAAGCAAAAACAATAATATTTTTAAAATATAATACACTAAAGCCTTCAACACACCAGCGGGTCTGCCATCCTGGCTCCCGAGGTACACAGCCCCGCGCCATTGCGTCAGGCCCAGGCTGCGGGCGGATCGGGGTGGGAGCGCTATGGTTATTCCAGTGTGCCGGCATCTGGATACGAATCATAAGAAAGTCCGAGCCTGGCGAACGCGCCCGTATTTGGCGTGTACGACAGGTTCGGACTTTCTTATGGTGAGTAGGAAGCAAGACGGACACGGAATAACCATAGCGGTCCCGCCCCGATCCGCCCGCAGCCTGGGCCTGACGCAATGGCGCGGGGCGTTCCTCCCCATCACTTAACGGAGCCCAGCATTCCTTCTACGAAGCTCTTCTGCATGATGAAGAAAATCGCTGCGGTTGGGAAGGTCGCCGTTACGATGGCTACCATAATCATTCCAAAGTCCGGTGTGTAAGCGGAGTTCATGGCGGATATGATCAGGGGCAGCGTCATCTTGTCGTCGGTCTGAAGGGCAACCAGCGGCCATAAGTAGCTGTTCCAGATGTTCATAAAGGTGATAATGGTGGCCGCCGCGAAGGTCGAACGCATGACCGGGCAGTAAATGAGGAAAAAGGACTTCATTTCTCCCAGTCCGTCTACCCTGGCAGCCTGGAGGATTTCCTTCGAGAAGGACTTCGTGTTCTGACGGAAGAAAAAGATCAGGAACGCGGTCGCCATGGACGGCAGAATAACAGATAAAAATGTGTTAAGCAGTCCCCATTTTGCAAACATGCGGTAGCGGGGTATGAGGAGCGTTGCCATGGGTACCATCATGGACATCAGAAGGAGCGCCATGACCTTATCCTTGATCCGGCTCTTATAAATCTCAAATCCATATCCGGCCATGGCGGCTACCAGGACTGTTAGAACCGTGGCGATTACCGTAATGATCATGGAATTCTTGATGCCCGTCACAATATTCGTCGTGGTAAACAGCGTGTGAATGTTTGTAAACAACTGGTTCCCCAGCATCATCCTGCCGCTTGTGATATCGACGGAGGCATTGGTCGCACTGATGATCATCCACAGGAACGGGAAGATGGACAGAAAAGACGCAATGCATAAGAATACGTATTTTGCTGTTTTTTTAATCATTTTTCTTCCCTCCCGTCACTTTAAACTGGATTGCTGTGAGAACGACAATCATCAGGAGAATCGCATAGGAAACCGCGGATGCGTATCCGAAGTCGGGCGTGTATTTAAAGCAGAGATTGTAGATGTACTGTGACATCGTAATCGTCGCGTTGCCCGGTCCTCCTTGGGTTAAGTTTACCACCTCGTCAAACAGCTGGAGTGTTCCGCTGATCGACGTGATACTGGTAAACAGAATAATCGGCTTTAACAGCGGCGCCGTAATGGAAAAGAACTTCTGGACCACATTGGCTCCGTCGATCTCCGCAGCCTCGTAAATCTCGGGATCGATATTCTGAAGCGCGGATAAAAAGAAAATCATGTTGTATCCGGTCCAGCGCCAGGTGATTGCGATAATGATCGTAATCTTCCCCCAAAAGGCGTCCGTCAGCCAGTGGATCGGAGACTGGATCACATGAAGTGTCATCAGCATCTGATTGATAAAACCGCTGTCGGAGAAAAGGCTCTTAAAAAGGACCGCGTAGGCTACCAGAGAGGTAACGCACGGCAGAAAGATCGCAATGCGGAAGAAGCTGCGGCATTTCAGTTTCTTATCGTTTAAGAGCACTGCGTACAGCATGGCCAGAAAAAGCATGACCGGAACCTGAACAATCAGATAGAGAAATGTGTTTTTTACTGAGGACAGAAATATGGGATCGACCAGAAGCCGTTTATAGTTAGCCAGCCCACAGAAATGGAGATTCATCCCCATTCCTGTCTGAAATGAATTGGCTAACGCTCCTATCATGGGATAAAAGCAGAATATCACTATAATCAGCGTGCCGAAACCAATGAATAACCATCCCTTTATAACGCTGGATATTTTCTTACTATTCATGAACTGCACATGGAGACTCGTGCCTTTAGACATGAGAGGAATTGTTCCCCTCCTGACTCTTTCGCAAGCTCCTTCTCCTTTTTGTTTTTAGTTTTTCAAACATTTGTTTGCTTTTTACTTCTAATTGTGGTAAAATGTACTTAGTCCATAATCTATTATGAGGTATAAAATCTATGAAATCTATTACCATTACTGCTAAAGTCAAACTATACCCTACATCAGAACAGATGATTATTTTGAATAAAACCCTATCCGTTATCCGGGATGTGCTGAACTTTGTCTCCGCCTTCGTTTTTGGACAGGAAGGCATCCGCTATCTCGAATTAGAGCATGCCTTATACTACCCGGTCAGGCAGCAGTTTGGGCTCCGCTCTCAGATGACACAGAGTGTATTTAAGACCGTCCTTGCAAAATATAAATCCATGAAAAGCAATGGCCACCCCTTTTCGAAAGCATCTTTTCAAACCTTCGAGTATGATCTGGTCTGGAACCGGGATTACTCCATCTCGGATCAGTCTGTCAGCTTAAATACCCTTTCCGGCAGGTTACATATCCCCTTTGAACCGAAAGGAATGGAACACTGGCTGCGTGCCGGCGGACGCTTTGGCACTGCCAGGCTGATTCGGAAAAACAGAAAATATTATCTGCATATTCCAGTCACTCTGGAAGTAGAGAACAGGAATATCTTAAACCATATCGTTGGAATTGATCTGGGTGTGAACCATTTGGCAGTTTCCTTTGATGATGAAGGGAACACCAGGTTCTTTTCCGGTCGCGCAGTCAAGGAAAAGCGTGCGAAAGCCCTTGCCCTACGGAAGCGCCTGCAGGCATGTGGAACAAAATCAGCAAAGCGGAAGCTTAAAAAGCTCCGCGAGAAAGAAAACCGTTACGTAACCGCGGTAAATCACGCGGTTACGAAGGCACTTATCTCACAGTATGGAGCAGGTACACTTTTTATTATAGAGGATTTAACCGGAATACGCACTGCCACAGAACGCGTCCGTTTAAAATCCCGGTATGTAATGGTCTCCTGGGCATTCTATCAATTCCGTGAGATGCTGGAATACAAAGCTGCGCTGTCGCAGTCAGAAGTCCTTGCGGCAGACCCGAAGTACACCAGCCAGATCTGTCCGGTCTGCGGTAATACGACAAAGGCTAACCGTAACAGAAAGAAGCATGAATTTTGCTGTACGGTATGCGGTTACCGAAGTAATGACGACCGTACCGGAGCCATAAACATCTACCGTAAAGGATGTAATACTCTGTTCGCAGAGGCCTGTTAGGCAGAACCGAAGCAGGCGGGCTGTCGTCAATCAGCCTATTGTAGCCAATGTTTGAGGTAGGAGACATGAATCACATGTCATACTACGTGTAGTTGAGTTACAAGTCCGTGTCTGGGGCTGCCCCGCTTCATCGGGCATTAGACATGGATAATTGACTGTTTTCCTCCCAAAGGTCTTACCGGGCCTGCGCTTCCGCCTGTACCTGCATGCTCTTCATGGCGTCGTCGATGTCCTCGCCCTGCAGGATTTTCTGGATTTCCGCCATCACGATATCCTGGAACGCATAGGTATAGGTACCATAGTTTACATTCGGAATTTCTTTTGTAATGGAGGCAATCTCCTGGTAAATCTTCTGGTTGCCGAAGAACGGAATTTCTTTATTATAAACATCGCTCTCCTGAGACGGTAAATACGTTCCTACGATTCCCTTCTCATCCAGCAGGCGGTTGTAAAGCTCTTTGTTCTCGCCGAAGGTGGTTTTTAAAAAGTCGAGGGCAATATCGGAATTTTCAACGCCGTTTAAGATGTACCAGCTGCCGCCGCCTAAGTTGGAAGCGTTGGTCGCATTCGGTGTGCTGTCCAGCCTCGGGATCTTCGCAACTCTCCATAAGCCGTCCTGGCCTTCCCCTTTCATAATAGAAGGAGTAAACCAGCAGCCCTTCAGCTGAAATGCCACTTCGCCTTTGTTCACGCCTTCCAGAAGGCCCGCCCAGCCGCTGTACGTTCTGACCAGATCGTCATCGGTTATGGTCTTGATGATTTGCAGGCATTCCTTAAGCGCGGCGTTGTTCTCCATGTCTGGAGTCGTTCCGTCCTCTTTCGTGAACCAGGTGCCGGCCGACTGCATGGTCAGCTTCATTAACTCGATGTCGCTCGGGTCCATGGAGATCATCTTCTTCCCCGTGGCCTCTTTGATCTTTTTACCCATCTCGATAAACTTGGACCAGGTTAAATCCTGCATGTCTTCCTCGGTATATCCCGCCTGCTCGATCATGTCCTTGCGGTAATAAAGGACGGCGGCCCCGTTATCCCACGGAATGCCGTAGGATTTTCCCTCCAGCGTCATCGGTCCCTTTTTATATGCGGCAAAATTGTCGTAGTTAATCTCGGAGGTCAGATCCATAAACGCTCCCGGATAAGATTTTAAGAATGACTGAATCCGGTAATCCTCGATGGGAACCGCGTTCGGAAGACCCTTTAAGGAGCCTGATCCCAGGCCGGTGTTCAGCTTCTGTACCACATCATTCTGGCCAACCTCCACGATGTTGATCTCCACATCCGGATGGTCCGTCTCGTAGATTTCCTTCGCCATCTCCAGCGCGGCAATATTGAATTCTTTATCCCATGCCCAGAAGGTCACCGTCTTTTTGTCCCCCGAGGAGGTGCCGGCAGCTTCCTGTTTCGTCGTCCCCTCCCCGGTCTGCGTTCCGGCATTGTCAACCGGCGCCTTGCTCCCACAAGCAGTCAGGCTGGCGGCCAGCGCTACTGCTGCCGCAAACAAATACATTTTTTCATCTCTGTCTTCTCCTTTTCTCTATGATGCCTTTATTTTATCGTTATAACTCACAAAAATATCGTATTTTATTTGGAATAACACAGCATCATGTGATTAAATCCATGCGAAGGCAAAAGAAAAAAAGTACTTTTTTATAATTTTGGTATTTTTTTCAGGTGATAGGGCAGTCTCAGGCTGACCGAAGTGCCGGTTCCGATCACACTGTGGATGGTCACGCCATACTCCTCCCCGTAGATCAGGCGAAGCCGTTCATGGACATTGGGAATGCCGATTCCGGTCAGATGGCGTCTCCTGTCGCTGTTCAGCAGGTCAGCCGTCTCCTCCTGTGACATGCCGTCTCCCTCGTCAATAATTTCACAGATCAGATCATCCCTCTGCTTCTTTGCAAAGATCCGTATCTTCCCCTCCTTCTTATTCTGGAACGCATGGAAAAAGGCGTTCTCGATAAATGGCTGCAGAATCAGCTTGGGCACCATACATTCCATGCCCTCCTCTGCCAGGAAATACTCCACCTCGATGCTGTCGCCGTACCGCACCTGGTTGATAAACACATACTGCCGGACCAGATCGATCTCCTCCCGAAGCGTTATCTCCTCCTCCATATTTCCGATCGTCTTCTTTAAAATGGCAATCAGCGCATTGATGGTATCCGATACCTTCTCTGTATTGTTCTCCCAGGTGAGATACTTGATAGAGGCCAGCGTATTATACATAAAATGCGGGTTGATCTGCATCTGCAGCGCCTCAATCTCCAGACGCCTCCCCCGCTCCTGCTCCTCCATCAGCTGTTTGACGTAACTGTCAATCTCATCCACCATCCGGTTGTAGACATCCGCCATCTGCCTCACCTCCGAGTTGCCTTTCACAGGGCTCACCTTTTCGAATCTGCGGTTTTTAAACGTTTCCAGCTGCTGGATGAAGAAATTAAGGGGCGATACGATGCGGCGCATGATGAGGAATACCACGGCGATGGCCGTCCCTGTAATCAGAAAGCTGGTCACAAGGATGTTGCGGCGGACTCCCGCGTAGGATTTTAAGAGGGCGGCTTCCTCCACCGTGTTGACCATGTACATATCCAGCTCCGGTATGTAACCCGATATCACAATCTCCGGTTTATGGTTCTCCTTTACGGTCCGGTATGTGTCTCCGTTCTCCCTCATCGAACGGACCAGCGAGAGCAGCTTCGTTTCTTCGCTTCCCAGACTGTCTTTTTCATTGCCTGACACAATCTGGCCGTCGGAAGACAGGATTACCATGCGGCTGCCCTCCGGAACGGCCTCGCTGAACATCTGATAGAACTCCTCCTCGGGAATCGTAATGTAGGCCGTGGCAAAGCTTTCGCTGGAGGACGGAAGAAACAGGCGCCGCGCTGCTATCACGCATTTCCTGTCTTTAAAATCATCGGTAATGCCATGGTCCTGATACGTATACTGGAGCCGTCTGCTGGTCTCGCTGATTTTCAGGGAACAGGGCATGTTCTCTATCTCTTCCACCGGAACCGAGATCCTCTCCCCTGTGAAGGAAAACACGCTGCCCTGATTGCTGACCGCGACCAGGTTCTGAGCCGTGCCGGAAGGCACGGAATCGTGGTAGACCTTCAGGATGTCGTATGTCTTAATAAATTTCTCCGTGCCGCAGGCGTCGGCGGCGAGAAAGTAATTCTTCAAGGCCGGTTTCGTCTCCAGGAGCCTTAAGAGCATTAAATAGGAGTTGTTGTTTTCTTCCACCTTTTTCTTGATGTTGTCCATCAGCTTGGCATTTAAAAAGGTGGACGACTGGATGAAGAGATTCTTCGTGATCCAGTCCGAACTGGCGATGGTACAGAAATTAGTCAGGACAATGCTGCTCACCACTACCAGGGAAAGCTTGAAAAAGGTACCCCACCGAATCTGACTCTTCATAGTTTTTCCCCCTGTCGCCTCGCCCGGTTCCGATATGTATGCGGAGAGTAGCCGGTCTGCTTCTTAAAGACCTTTCCAAAATAGCTCTGGTCCGTATATCCGATCTCCTGTGCAATCTCCGACAGGGAAAGTTCTGAGGCGGCAAGCAGCTCTTTCGCCTTTTCCACCCGGACCGAGTTTAAGAATTCATTGATTCCCTGCCCCATGTGAGAGGAAAAGTACGAGGAGAGATACGAATAATTCATGTTAAAATCCGCAGCCAGAGTCTTCAGCGTCACCGGTTCGCTGTAATGCCGGTACAGATACTCCGTGATCCTCAAATAAAGGCCGCTCCCCCTTGCCTCCTCCGTAATCTGCCCGATCTCCTGATAGATAGCTGCAATGGCCCCGATGAGCCCTTCCAGGCTGTCGGTGGTGCCGATGGCCGTCAGGAAGGACAGCTTGCGCTCCTCCAGCTGAGGCGGGCAGAATTCATTTTCATTCAGTTCAAAAATCGTGTTATAGAGCGTACTCTCCATCAGCTTCTTCACGGCCATCTCGCTGACCGCCATGCCCCGCAGAGAGCTTAGGTACTCCACCAGCACGGCTCCCGCGGTTCCCGCCTTCTGCTGGCGTACCAGATCGCACACGGTCTTCTGGTCCAGGGCCGGAAGCTGCAAAATCCCGGTCTCCCTCAGATCGAGATAGTCTTTCCGACTGTCAAAAAACCGGTAGGAGAACAGCTCCGAGAGCTTCTGTGCCTCCGCCTCCAGCGAGACGCCCTTTTCATAGGGCGGGCTGATAATCATCTCGATGTTGCGCAGATAGGCGGTGCCCTGCCCGGTCATCGCGCGCAGCTTCCCGTCAAACATTTCCGGGTAAAAGCAGCCGATCGTGTAGACGTACACCTGGCTTTTTTTCAATATAAAGCTGTCAAGATAGAACCGCCCGAACGCTTCCTTTATCATCTCCTCCATGTGACCGATGGTAAGCTCCTGCTTGTTGGTCGCCCCCTGGAGGATCTTCCCTGGCTGTATGGTGATCAGATAATAGGTGGTGCAGGCGTCCCCCTGCTCCGGACACGCTTCCTCTCCGCCGCTGCCCCCGTGATCCTTGGCATGGATGACCCCCTTCTTTCTGCCTAAGAGGCGGAGCGCCCTAAGCAGATAGTCGGATTCCAGCTCCGGTTTCAGGATGTAATCAAACACACCGTATTTAAATGCACTTTTGACGTATTCAAAATCCTGGTATCCGCTCAGAATGATCGTGGACACCTCCGGATACTTTAGATTTACGGCGCGCAAAAGCTCCAGCCCGTTCATCCGAGGCATCATGATGTCGCAGATCATCATGTGGGGCAGACTCTGTTCCAGAAACTCCAGCGCCTCCTCCCCGTTCGTCACTTCCCCGATGATCTCGAATTCATCGCTCTCCTGTTCTATGATGTAGCGCAGCGCCTTTCTGACCAGCAGCTCGTCCTCCACGATCAGAATTTTACATTTATCAGTCTCGTATCCCATTTCCCGTATTCCTCCCTGTACTTTTTCGAGAGTGCTCTTCCCATAATGATCACCCGCACGTACTGCGCATGGGTCACCGTGATATTCAAACACCCGCTTTTTGCGGAAATATCCCTGCTTTCTAGTATAACTCCTGTAAGTATTTACAAACAACCACGGTTCCCGGTAACAGTTCAGACGGCTCATCTTCCTGACCAAAAAATCCGGTCAGGAAGCATCGGATATTCGTCCGATGTGAAAATTGGCGCATAAAGCCGCTTACAAGCAGGCTTGACGCCGCTTCCTGCGCCAATTTTCCCGCCGTCTGAACTGTTATTTAAAATTATATTCTGGGGATTGTAATATTTATCAGATGATTGTATAATAAAAGTAATATGTAAATACTTACATTTTCCAAGGAGGTGATGTTTTGAATATCTATGATGTTTCAGAACGGGCTAACGTTTCCATAGCTACCGTTTCCCGTGTCATCAATGGAAATCCCAATGTCAGCGAGAAGACGCGGAACCGGGTTCTGGCGGTGATGGATGAACTTGGCTACACGCCCAATGTCTTTGCCAGAAGCTTAGGGCTTAACACCATGCGCACCATCGGCATCATGTGTGCGGATTCCTCCGATCCCTGGCTGGCCGGCGCCATCTACTATCTGGAGCAGGAGCTGCGCCGCAACGGTTATGATTCTCTCCTCTGCTGCAGCGGCTACTTGCCGGAGACGAAAAAGAAGTATTTGGAGCTGCTGCTCTCCAAACGGGTGGATGCCGTCATTCTGGCCGGTTCCCACTACGTGGAGGCCAGGCAGAAGGATAATGCCTATCTCATAGAGGCCTCAAAGGAGCTTCCCATCATGCTGGTCAACGGCTGTCTCGACGGCAAACAGATCTACAGCACGGTATGCGACGACCGGACCGCGGTCTATGAATCGGTCACCAGGCTGATCCAGTCCGGCCGTACTTCCGTCCTCTATCTGTATGCAGGCAGTTCCTACAGCAATCTGCAGAAGCTGGCAGGCTATCACGCTGCCTGCGCGGCAGCCGGTTTGAATATCCGCGACGATCTGGTACGCATCTGTCCCAAGGATTTAGACGGCACGGAAGAACTCCTGTGCTCTCTCGCCTCCGCCGGTTTGAAATTCGACGCGGTCTTCGCCGCCGAGGATGTCATGGCAGTGGGCGCTGTCAAATATGCAAATAAGACCGGAATCAAAATTCCGGAAGAAATGAATATTATCGGGTATAATAACTCTATTCTGTCCCGCTGCACCGATCCGGAGCTGACGACCGTCGACAACAAGGTGGAATCGCTCTGCACCACCACGGTCACAACGCTGATGAAGGTCCTGGGAGGCGGAAACGTTCCGGTGAAAACCACCATCTCGGCAGAGCTGATCAAACGGGGTACTACTGATTTTTGAGATACTACTGATTTTTAATGAATGCAACAAGATTTCCCCGCCTCTGCAGGTGATGGGATTCATTGTATAAAGAAGCAAAAAGGAGGATTTTATCATGAAACAGTTTATGGACAAAGAATTTTTACTGTCTACGGATGCGGCCAGGGACCTCTTCCACAACTATGCAGAAAAAATGCCTGTCGTGGATTACCACTGCCACATCAATCCGCAGGAAATCTACGAAGACCGTAAGTTTGACAACATCACTCAGGTATGGCTGGGAGGTGACCATTATAAGTGGCGTCAGATGCGTTCTAACGGCGTAGAAGAACAATACATCACCGGAGATGCCTCAGACCGTGAGAAATTCCAGAAATGGGCGGAGACCCTGCCGAAGCTGATCGGCAACCCGCTGTACCACTGGAGCCATCTGGAGCTTCAGAGATATTTCGGCTTCACTGGATATTTAAACGGTGACACCGCAGAGGAAGTGTGGAACTTATGCAATGAAAAGCTCAGCCAGGATTCCATGAGCGTCCGCAATCTGATCCGTCAGTCCAACGTGACCCTGATCTGTACCACCGATGATCCGGCCGATACGCTGGAGTGGCATCAGAAGCTGGCCGCGGATGATTCCTTTGAAGTGAAAGTCCTTCCGGCCTGGAGACCGGACAAGGCCATGAACATTGAGAAAGTGGATTTTGCTGCTTACATGGCGAAGCTCTCAAAGGCCGCAGGCATCGAAATCACCGATTTTGCCTCCTTAAAGCTGGCGCTTAAGAACCGTATGGAATTCTTCGCCTCCAGAGGATGCAGCGTATCCGACCACGCGCTGGAATATGTGATGTACGTTCCGGCCGACCCGGTTGAGCTGGATACCATTTTCGCAAAGGGACTGGCCGGCGGACCGGTTACCCGCGAGGATGAATTAAAGTACAAGACCGCATTCATGCTCTTTGTGGCAAAAGAATACAACCGCATGGGCTGGGTCATGCAGCTTCACTATGGCTGCAAGCGCGACAACAACGCGATGATGTATGCAAACCTCGGACCGGACACCGGCTTCGACTGCATCAACAACTACGCTCCATCCGCTCAGATGGCCGATTTCTTAAACGCGCTCAGTGCAACAGACGAGATCCCGAAGACGATCATCTACTCCTTAAACCCGAATGACAACGCCTCCATTGGCACCATCATCGGCTGCTTCCAGAGCCAGTTCCCGGGCAAGATCCAGCAGGGTTCCGCCTGGTGGTTCAACGACCACAAGACAGGCATGACCGAGCAGATGACATCTTTAGCAAACTTAGGCTGCCTCGGCAACTTCATCGGCATGCTGACAGACTCCAGAAGCTTCTTATCCTACACGAGACATGAGTATTTCAGAAGAATTCTCTGTGAACTTGTGGGCAGCTGGGTAGAAAACGGAGAGTATCCGGATGATCAGAAGGCTTTGAAGGAGATTATCGAAGGAATTTCCTATAATAATACGGTGAAGTATTTCGGATTTGATTTATAAATTCAGAACCAGGAGCTTAGAGCATGTTTGAAAAAGGAAGCTTACGCGCTGGCAGACAGTGTCTGCGGTACGTAAGCTTCCTTTTTATGTTTTATGTATGGATTCATTACGAAATTGCCTGAAGCTCCCTCACATGACTCATCTGCCTCTGCAGCAATTCGGTTCCGCGTTTATACATCTCCATGGTCTCATAGCGTCTGTATTCACATTCCAGAGACTGGAGAACCGCCATATAGATATCATACCACAGCGCCCGGCGTTCCTCGGCTTCAGTAAGCGTCTCTTTCCCATATCCAGCTTTAAAATCGCTGTTGTCACCGAATGTCCGGAATCCCACTTCCAGCAGCGGATCACCCCACAGGCTCCTCTCCCAGTCGATAATTCCAGTCACGTGTTCTCCGTCTGTGAAGATGTTCCCGGCCCAGATATCCCAGTGCACCAGGCGGGGTTCTGTCACCTCTTCGAAAAACCGGCGGTCTTTTTCCAGACGCTCCCGGATCTCGCTGACGGGCAGCTTCAAATCAACCGCTCTCGTCTCAGCGTCACAGAGGCCCATATCCATCATCCTTTTAAAAACGGGATACCACGCATCCCCCTGGCATTCCGTCTGTCCCGGAAGGCCGAAACGGGAGCAGATAATCTCATTGATTCTGCGGTTTATCGCACCGGTCTCCCTCATGAGCGCATGTACGGTTTCCTCTGCCAGCTCCTGACTCTGTGAATAGAGACTGTTTCCCCTCCGTTTTTCCATAAAGAAGTAGAAGGACGAACAGATACTCCGGCTGTCATCATAACCATATATCTCGGGAACCGGAATGAGCGGGTCTGCCGCCGCCCTCTTCATGGCTTCCACCTCGGCAAGCATGATATTTTTTTCGTAGGACATCACGGGGACGCCTTCCGGGGGCGCCACTTTTAAGATTACACGTCTTCCGCTCTCAAGCGCCACTTCATATGCCACATTGAAGTAACCTTCCGTCAGTTCCTCATATTCCTTCAGAGGATCATATGGGAAATACTTCTCTGCCATCCTCCGAATCGTCTCTCTGCTCTGTTTATTCTTTGTCAGGCTTTCCAAATCCCGTATTCCTCCCTGGAATCTCCCATGAAACAAGGAACTCTGCGATCAGGTCGATGCATCCTTCCACATCCTTTTCATCAGCCATCTCGGCCGGATGGTGCATGTAGCGAAGCGGAATCGACACCAGCACGGTGGGAATTCCTTCTCCGGCAAAATGAATCTTGTCCGCGTCGGTATAACTCAGTCTGCTGGCTGCCTCCGTCTGTACTTTTACCCCAATCCTGGATGCGCATTCCCTCATCTTACGGTTCAGCCGTTTGGAGACGATGGGACTGTTGCAGAGTACCGGACCTCCGCCTAAGGTTACCTCACCGGAATCCGCGGCGTTCATGCCGATGCAGTCGCTGGTATACGTCACATCCACCACTACGGCCAGATCCGGTTTTACGCGGCTGGCCGTCCAGTACGCGCCGTTCTTCGTGGTCTCTTCCCCCACAGTGGCCGCGCTGTACACGCCGCAGGTGCATCCACGCTTCCGTGCCTTTTTAAAGGCCTCCATAATAATAAAAACGCCGAGCCTGTCATCCAGCGCCCGGCTTAAGAAACGGCCTCCCGCCGCCTTGCAGAATCCGGTGTCCAGCACGACAGGCGCGCCGGGCTCCACCAATTCACACGCTTCTTCCTTCGAATCCACGCCGATATCGATCAGAAAATCCGATGTCTTTAAGCCGCCTTCCTTTTTAAATAAATCACGGTACGATTCCACGACGCCGTATACCGGTCCCCGCTCTGTCATCACCTTGACACGGTGGCCCGGGTAGGTGGCCGGGACGATCCCGCCGCGGTCGATCACCTGGAGACGGCCCTGCTCGTTTACTGTCGTCACCATAAGGCCGATCTCATCCAAATGAGCCGTCATCAAAATTCTGAAATCACGATCCGGCCCCAGTACGCATACGGTATCCCCAATATCATCAGTCCTCACCTCATCGGCCAGCGGTTCCATATATTTTCTGATGACGGCCTGTCCCTCTTCCTCATAGCCGGATACCGTCACCGCACCTAAAAGTTCTTCCAAAAATACTTCGTCTGTCATCTCTATTCTGTCCTTCCCAGTCTTTTTACGCTTTCTCTGATCACCAGCTTCGCGGGGATAAGCGTCTGAATGGAGATCTCTCTGCCGGTCAGAATACGCTCAGCCAGAACTAAAACCGCCTGCTCGCCCATAAAATCCATGTACAGGTGGACCGTGGTCAGCGGAGGAACCAGATATTTTGCCGCAGGAATATCGTTGTATCCCACCACGCTGATATCCTCGGGAATCGCAAGCCCATTTTCATGGACCGCCTTATAACAGCCGATGGCAAGGGAATCGTTGGCCACAAACACCGCCGTCGGCCGTTCCGAAAGCTCCAGCAGCTCCTTCATCATCTGATATCCATACTTTGGCGTGTAGCCGCCGATCTTTACATATTCCTCGTGAAACAGGCCCTCCTGCTTCATGAAGCGCTGATAGGCGTAAGTCCGGTTGTCCACCACCTCCGCGCCATCCGAGTCCGTCTCGTATCCGCCGATAAAGGCAATCTTTTCATGGCCCTGATCCATCAGGTATTTCATCACCTTCAGAACAGACCGCTCGATATCGTGGATAACGGAATCGAATTTCTCCGTATCGGGTACCGCGTCCGCGAAGACCGTAGGCTTCTGATACGACTCGATCCGTTCCATCATGGACTGGCTGAACGTCCCCAGGCAGATGATTCCGTCCAGGACCGATAAGTCCTCTTTCGTATCTCCGCTGTTAATCCGGTACTTCTTGTACCCCTCTTCCGCCAGCTTCTTCTCAATAGCCACACGGACAGAGAGATAATACGTATCCTCCAGCTCCTCTTCCAGAGAATAGGAATAAAGGACGCCGATTTTCAGCTTCCTCTTTCTCTTTTTCTTATCCTTTACCTGGTAATCCAGCTGTTCCGCAACCTCGAAAATCCGTTTTCTCGTCTCATCCTGCACATTCAGTGTCTCATCGTAATTCAGGACTCTGGAAACCGTGGCGATGGAAACTCCCGCTTTCTCCGCAATATCCTTGATCGTAGCCATAACGTTATTCCCCTCTTATCCCCCATAAAAGTCAAAGATCACGGCAGGCCAATGTCTTACAACGTGTTCCTGCCGTGATACGAGTGCCGCCGGACCTAGTGCCGTTTCTGAAGACCTCACTAAGTGTTTTTAGTATACCTCGAAGATTTACGAATTGCAAGCCTCCAAAAGCTCTTCAAAGGATTTCAAATGGTACGCCGCAAGCTCGCAGTCCGATGCATCGCCGATCCCGGCGCCATCCATGCCTCCGGCCTTGGCGGCCATGAGACCGGCTCTGGCGTCCTCCACCACGAGGCAGTCTTCCGGCTTCTCATGGATCAGCTTCGCGGCCAGCAGAAAGACCTCCGGGTCCGGTTTGGAATGGGTGATCTGATTGCCGTCCGAAACGGCGTCGAAGTAACCGTCAAGTCCCAGCTGTCCCAGGATGAAGCAGGCATTTCTGCTGGAAGAACCGATAGCCAGCTTTAGGCCTCTCTCTCTCAGTTCATCCATGGTTGCCTTCACCTCCGGCGCCAGATCCGCCGGTGACATGTTCTTAAGCAGTTCTTTGTAGATTTCGTTCTTTTCCGCTGTATAGCGTTCCTTCTCTTCTTCGCTCATGGCGCCGTCATATCTCTCGAGAATAATCTCAAAGCTTTCCATACGGCTCACTCCGCGCAGACGGTTGTTGATGGTCTCGTCAAAGTAGATTCCCAGCTGATCGGCTACCTGTTTCCATGCCTGATAGTGGTATTTGTCTGTATGGCAGATCACGCCGTCCAGATCGAAGATAATTCCGCGGTATTTCATAATTCTACCCCCACTTTCTCTTTCTTTGGTTCTGTTTTTTCCAGCTCTTCCTTCTTCTCTCCGGAGTAGTTGGATAAGATCACGGCCGCCAGAATCAGTACACAGCCGCCGATCATCCGCATCGTCACATTTTCATGGAGCAGGATTACGGAAAACAGGGTGCCGAATACGGATTCCATGGAGAGAATGATGGCCGCCTTCGTCTCATCCACATACTTCTGACAGTTTGTCTGAAGAAGGTACGTAAGCGCAGTACTCACTGCCCCCAAGTATAACACACTGAGCCAGCCTGTGGAAGTAGCATGTACAGAAAATTGTCCCTGCGCCGCCAGAAATACGGCAGACAGAAGAAATGCCGTTGCCATCTGTACTGTATTTAAAACCTTAACCCGGTATTTCGGTGCAAACTCGCCCGTCAAAAAGATCTGGAACGCAAAGCCCACGGCGCCCACCAGAGTCAGCGCATCGCCGGCGCCCAGGGAGAGATTCCCGTTCAAAGACAGAATTCCCACTCCCACAATGGCCATGACGGCTCCCACGATTCCATTCAGCCCTACCGTCTTCTTATAGACCAGGAAGGCGATAAAGGGCACCATCACTACATTTGTGGCCGTTAAAAACGCGTTTTTCGACGGTGTCGTGTACTGGAGACCCACGATCTGCAGGGCAAATCCGGCAAACAGAGCGCATCCCATGAAGAATCCGGCCCGAATCTCTTCTTTTTTAATGTCTTTCATGCCGGGCAGAGAGATTCCGCCCAGGATTACGGTTCCCAGGAAGAACCGGAAGGTCATGATCTGGAACGGGGTCAGGCTCTCCAGCGCCATATCGCTGGCTACAAAGCCGCCGCCCCAGATCACGGTCACGAGGATCAGTCCGAATATTGACAGATATTTCTTCATGACGGTCCTCCTGCTGCCTGGCCTGAGCCTTCCGGAACCATCGCCTCATCTGCCGGGCCTGACCCTTTCAGAACCATCGCCTCGCCATTTATGCGAACCGACACCGGACCGCCCTCCAGCACCGTCACCGTCACGCTGTTGTCCGGCAGGACAGTAATCTCCATCTTGGATCCTCTGTGATGCAGCTTAAAGGACAGGCCTTCCCACTCCTTCGGCATATGCGGACGGATATCCACGACGCCGTCTTCCGAAAATGACACGCCTGCAAAACCGAACACCACGGTCTGCCACACACCGCCTGCGTTGGCCGCATGGATGCCTTCCCTTGTATTCTTCTGTAAATCGGTCAGATCGATGAACGCCGCTCTCCTCAAATAGCGGTAGGCCTTCGTCTCATCGCCCACATGGAGTCCCATGACAGAATAGATGCTGGGGCTTAAAGAGGAGCCGTGAAGCGTCCGTTTTTCATAATACGTATAGTTCTTTCGCTTCGTCTCCTCGTCGAATTCTTCCCCGAGAAGATGGAGAAGCATCACCACATCCGCCTGTTTGATGATCTGGGTCTGCGTCTTAGGCACGGTCCTTAAAATCTCCGGGCGAATAGGCCAGTCGTTCTCATCGTAGGCCTCTATCGTCACTTCCTTCAGATCGAAGTATCCCTCGAACTGCTCCAGCAGGCCATTTTCCTTACCCTTTGGAAGGTACATTTTCTCCCTGACGTGAGACCAGCTCTCCAGTTCCTCGTCCCGGATATTCAGGCGGTCCTTCAGATCTTCATAGAGCCCCGTCCCGTCTTCCTTCCATTCCCTTAAAAGCTCCAGGACATAGCCTAAATTCCACCTTGCCAGGTAGTTGGTGTACAGATTGTTGTCCACCGGTTCATGCCATTCGTCCGGCCCCGTGACGCGGCGGATCTCATAGCGGTCCATCTCCCTGTTGTATTCGCACCGGCTGGCCCAGAATCGGGCTGTCTCGATCAGGATCTCCGCGCCTTTTTCACGCAGGAAGCACCGGTCTCCGGTTATCTTCACGTAGTTGTAGATTCCATAGGCCACAGCGGCGGTCACATGGTGCTCGTAAACCGCCACGTAGCACCGGTAGCAGGTGCCATCCGGTTCGATGGTCCAGTCCGGGCACTGCTCCGTGCCGTCGTCCGCCGATTCCCAGGGATACTGGGCCCCGCGGTAGCCATTCTTTGCCGCATTGGCTCTTGCCGCATCCAGAAGGCGGTACCGGTAGTTTTCCAGATTCCTGGCCGTATCCGGGAACACGCAGGCAAAGAACGGCAGCATGAAAAGCTCCGTATCCCAGAACGCATGGCCTCCGTATTCCTCGCCGCTCAAAAGCTTGGCTCCCACGTTGACCCTGTCGTCGTGCTCGCTGCCCGCGCTCATCAGATGAAAGAGGGTAAAACGAACGGCACGGTCCAGATCAAAATCACCCCGGATCTCGATGTTGGCCTCACCCCACATGCGGGCGTACACCTCGATGTGGCGGCTCATCTCCGTCTCGAAGCCGTCGGCGGCAAAGCCTTTGATCTCGTCTCTTACACGGCAGTGAAGCTCAGAACGGTCACTCGCACGCTCTGTGCACGAGTCACCGTGACAATCCGGGACTTCGCGTTCCGTATAGACGGAGGCGTATTTTACCACCTCCACAGCCTTTCCCTCATCTGCGTCAAAGTCCTGAAATTCCACGGCAGTTTCACCGAACGCCCCGAAGCTCCGGTTCTTCATCACGGGTCTGCCCCCGGCGTAGGCCTCCATAAGGCTTCCGGTTCCCACGCAGAGCTTCCGGTCTCTCGTCGTCACCTCCACATAGGCGCCTTTGTCGGTAAGCGGGCAGTTTGTGAGCAGCCTGGTATGCTTCACCTTAAAACGAGGCGCATCGCAGAAGTTTATGACGGAGCCATCGATGATATTTTCCACCTCGATGATCCCGCTGTAGTTTAACGGCGTCACGAAGAGGCGGATTCCCATACGGTGGACGTTTGCCCGGCTTACCATCCGGATTCCCTCCACCTCGGTCCTCCTCCCCTTCTTATCTTCCAGGACAAACCGTTTGACCAGCAGCGCGTGCTTCATATCCAGAGCCCTGGAAAATTCCAGAACTCTGCACGTCTCAATGCCGATCAGCTCCTTCTCCACATAGAGCTTTATCCCCAGCCAGTCCGGTAAATTGGCCAGTTCTCTCATGAAGGTCTCCGATTTATCAAAAACGCCGTTAATATAGGTACAGGGAATACTCTTCGCCGCCCGTTCCTCGTAGGCGCCTCTCGTTCCCAGATATCCGTTGGAAAGGCAGAAAAGGCTTTCGTATTTTAAATTCTCCTCCGGATCGTAATGATCCTCGAGGATCATCCATGAGTCATCGCTTAAGTAATTCCTTATGTGTTCTGAAAATCGCTCTCTAATCACGTCTTTTCCACGCTTCCTTCCTTTAATCCAGATATTTTATTTTTGACTGTGCTACATCTTCTGCCACACCAATTGCCCGCATGGTAAAGCTCAGGGCAAAATCCTGGCGTTTCACCTTATACGCCTCTTCCTGTTCCTGGCCGCAGCTGTTGCTTCCCAGGCCGGAATGGAGGTAGTCCATATGGATGATCACATCCTCCGCCTCCTTGATCTGCCACGGATACTTTGCTTCTTCCAGGCTCTCCTCCGTGTAATTGTGGATATTCAGCCCCAGCGGCCGATCTGTCGTCACCAGAAGACTGCGTTCCCCGTCGCCAAGCGAGTACCAGGAGACCTCTTCCCGATGGCCGTTTTCCTGCGGATATACGTAATTGGTGGACATGCCGTCCACATCGGAACGGTAGACTCCCATAAATGCCGCTTCCCTGCTGTCCGCATAATTTTCCTGGAAGCCCAGGCCGTACCACGCGGCCTTCTGAAGGTCCTTTGACGCCTTCAGCCGGATTCCGATGCGGGGCAGAAATCCCGGCTCCGCTTTCCCGCGCTGAATCTGCTTTCCTTCCAGGCGGCAGGTCACAGCGCCGTCTCCGTACACCGTATAGTGATAGTCGCACAAAAATCCCCACGACTGGTTTAAGCAGCCAAAATACGTACCGATCATCACATCGACACGGTTCTCATGCTCTTCGGTCCTGAAATACTCCATCTGCTCATCCGGAAGCTGTATGAAGTATTTGTTCATCCAGTCATCCTTCTTATACATATCGTTGTCTATGGTTGCCCGGTAAACCGTCACCTCAGGCCCCGCCGTCACGTATGGCTTTCCATCCACCGTCCAGCGCTCCAGCCGGCCGTAGATCTTATGGAACACCACCTCCGACGACTTGCCTTTTACTTTGAATAAGATACCGTCATCCTCCGTCACAAGACGGCCGCCTGCCTCATGGAGCACAGCTGTCTCCAGATGCTCCTTAAGCAGAAACTGCCCGCGGGATACCTCATGGCCCTTCCCGGCGTAGGGGACGTCTTGCTTCAAACAGACCGACACATTTAAGTAGTAATCCGTATTGCTCTCCGGCATAAACGGCCGGTATGGAATTTCCAGACGGCAGACCTCTCCCGGTCCGGCATTCAAATCTTCGATCACGCCCTCTTCCTGTACGGTCTCGTCACAGGAAATCCACCATTTGACGCAGAGATGGGACAGATCCTTAAAATCATACCAGTTTTTCAAAAGAATCTCGCGCCCGCTGCCTGTCTTCTTCCTGATTTCCACCGGGGCAATCACCTGCCGGTACTCGGTAAGCGACGGCGACGGCGTGCGGTCCGGCATCAGAAGGCCGTCGATACAGAAATTCCCGTTGTTGGGGAAATCTCCGTAGCTGCCGCCGTACCGGTAATATTCATGGCCTTCCTCATCCTTTGTAAGGAATCCGTGGTCGTACCATTCCCAGATAAAACCGCCCTGCAGCCGTTTGTATTTGCGGAACAGGTCCTGGTAGGCCTTTAGACAGCCGGCTCCGTTTCCCATGGAATGGCCGTATTCGCACATGACATGGGGTTTTTGATTTCCCTTTTCGCCGCGGCCGATCTCTTCCAGCTTATCCAGCCAGGTGTACATGGTGGAGTAGACGTCCGCCGCCTCCGCTTCGAAATCGCCCTCGTAGTGGACCAGTCTGGACGGATCCACCGTACGCACCGTTTCCGCGCTCTTCACGAAATTACAGCCGAAGGCGGATTCATTGCCGAGGGACCACATGAGGATGGAGGGATGGTTGAAATCCCGTCTTACCATGCGGACGGCACGGTCCACGTAGGCAGTCTCCCACGCAGGATCATCGGAGATCCAGGTATAGTTTTCCACCCATTCGAAACCGTGGCACTCCAGATCCGCCTCGTCGATCACATAGAGGCCGTATTCATCACACAGATCGTACAGGCAGTCGGCGGCCGGATAATGAGAACACCGCAGTGCGTTGATATTGTGCTGCTTCATCAGAATCACATCGGCCTTCATCTGCTCATACGTGACGGCGCGCCCCTCGGTCGGGCTGTAGTCGTGGTGGTTGACACCATTTAACAGGATGGCGGTTCCATTGACGGTAAAATTACCGTCTTTGATCTCTATGGTACGGAAACCGGTCCGGACCGTGATCTCATGGTTCTCAAACCGGATTCTGATCCGGTATAGGTAAGGGGTCTCCGCGGTCCACGGCCGCACCGTTCCGGCTTCGGCTGTGATTCCTATCTCCTTCTGGTCTCCGGAGGAGGTAAAATCCCCCTCTGCCATCAGGCGTTCCCCGTCAAGCAGGCTCCAGGTTCCGCTTCCGACTCCCTTTACCGTCAGGTCGATGGCGGCCCGGCCGCATTCGCAGGCCGTGTCCAGAACTGCCGTCACGCGGCAGTCCAGGACCGCATTCTTAGGCTCGTTAATCAGTTCCACATCCCTGTAAATTCCGGAAAACCACCACATATCCTGGTCCTCCAGATACGTTCCGTCCGACCACTTGTATACACGGACTGTGACGTCATTTTCTCCCGGCTTCACCAAAGAGGTGACATCAAACTCTGCGGGCAGACGGCTCACCTTGCTGTAACCGGCGTGGACGCCATTGACCCAGATGTCACATGCGCTGTCCACCCCGTGGAATTTGAGAATCGTATCTCCCGCAAACCAGGCGTCGTCCAGAACAAAGCTTCTCTTATAAATGCCTGTAGGATTCTTCGACGGTACGTATGGGGGATTGACCGGGAATAAGTACAGGACATCCGTATAATGCATATGATCGTATCCGCGCATCTGCCATACGGAGGGGACATCGATAGTATCCCATCCCGCCCCGCTTCCCGGCTCTTCAAAACCGGCCGGAGAAAATTCCGGCGCTTCCAGATACAGAAATTTCCAGTCACCGTTTAAGCTCACATGTCTGGCAGAATCCCCGTAAAATGAGGTTCTGGCTTCGCGTCTTCCCACTCCTGTGATTGTCTCATCTTCCCATCGTTTCTTTTTACGTCTTTCCATAGTTGTCTCCTATTATTTAATGTAACAGTTGAGACGGCGGGGCAATTGGTGAAAAAAGCTGCGTCAAGCTTGCTTGTAAGCGGCTTTCTTCACCAATTGCCACATCGGATGAATATCCGATGCTTCTTGACCGGCTTTTTCGGTCAAGAAGATGAGCCGTCTGAATTGTTACTATTTAATCGCTCCACTCGTTCCCTCCACGATGTGTTTCTGTGCAAAGAGGAATACGATGATCGGGGGCAGAATCATAATGACTGTGATACAGAGCATCGGTATGATCTGTGTGCTGTGAACGCCCTTAAAGGATGCCAGCCCGAGTGCCAGGGTGAATTTACTCCTGTCCTGTAAGAAAATGAGTGGTCCCAGGTAGTCGTTCCACACGGTGATCATATTCAAAACGCCGACTAAGATTAACTGCGGCTTCATGATCGGCATAAAAATCCGCCAGTAAATCTGGAATGCATTGGCGCCGTCGATTCTGGCCGCCTCCTCAAAGTCCTTCGGCACGCCCATCAGGAACTGCCTCATCAGGAAAATATAGTAGGCGGAACCGAACCAGGCTGGGACGATCAGAGGCTTTAATGTATTAATCCATCCAAATATCTTGAACTCCATGTACTGCGGGATCATCGTCACATCCCAGGGGATCATCATGGTGGACAGCAGAATCATAAACAGGACATTTTTGCCTTTGAAATTATATCTTGCAAAACCATAGGCCACCAGCGAACAGGAGATAATCTGTCCCGCCGTGGTTCCGACCGTTACCACAATGGAATTCCAGAGGTAACGTCCGAAGGGCTGAGCGTTCCATGCATTTAAGTAGTTTTCCACCAGCCATTTCTTCGGGAACATCTTAGGCGGATAGGCGATGGCTTCCGCCTCCGTCTTAAATGTGGTAAACAGCATATAGACGAACGGCGACAGGAAATAGAGGGCCATAATGGTCAAAAGCACGTAGATGATGATCTTTGATTTTTTCGACATACTCATAATTACTTCCTGCCTTTCTTGGTCTTCTTCGTGGAATTCTTGGCCTCGGTCTCATAGAATACCCATGCAGAAGAGGACTTGAATACGAGGGCTGTCAGGAACAGGATAATGACAAACATCACCCATGCGTTGGCACTTGCGTATCCCAGCTTGTGGTGCTTGAACGCGTTGTTGTAGGTAAACATCCCGTAGAAATATGTAGATTTTAACGGTCCGCCGTTTGTGAGCAGCATGACGAGGGTCAGCTGCTGGAATGCGCTGATTAACGATGTAATCAAGTTAAACAGAATCGTCGGCGTGATAATCGGCAGTGTGATGGAAAAGAACTGTCTCGCCGGGCTGGCGCCATCCAGGGAAGCAGCCTCATATAAGTCGATGGGAATGCTCTTAATATCCGTATAGAATATCAGCATCATGGTCCCCACACCGAACGCGCTCGCCAGAATAACGGCCAGAAGCGCCCATGAAGGATCCACCAGCCAGTTAGGGCCTTCGATTCCCAGCAGGGAGAGCAGATAGTTTAACACACCGTAGTTGCCGTTTAAAATCCACCCCCAGATGATGGAGATGGCAACGCCGGATACGACTGCGGGGATATAGAAAATGGTTCTGTAAATTTTGACACCCTTTACCGGCTGCGTGATCAGCATGGCCAGGAACAGGGCGATAATCATGTTAAGGGGTACGAAGATTGCGGCATATTTTAATGTGATGACCAGAGATTTGTAAAACTGTTTATCCTTTGTAAACATTTCCACATAATTCCCCAGTCCCCGGAACGTTGGCGTCGATGTGATCGGCCAGTCAAAGAAGCTCATCACCAGCGACAGAATTAAGGGACCTGCTGTAAAGACGATGAACCCGATGATCCACGGCAGGATGAACAGATAGGGAGTTGCCTTTCTAAGGAAACTTTTCTTCTCCATGATTTACCTCCATTTAAGTTCCCCGCGCAGGGTTTGCCTGCCGCGGGGAATGTCTGCAGTTTACTGCATCTCGGATACCGCCTCATTCAGTACGGCTGCCGGATCTTCCATGGTACTCGGGTTATAGACACGCTCAAAGGTCAGATCCAGGGTGTCCTTAAGCTCGGACCAGTTGTCTACAATAAAGCTTGCAGGTGTGTAACCGCTGCTCTGCTCCAGCATGGAGTAGAATGGAGCGTTGGCCGGATCGTCCAGGATCTTCTCGGACTCTACGACAGACTTTAAAGCCGGAAGCTCATAGCCGATTCTCGCCTTGTTCATCTCCTCGCCTGTCCAGTATTTCACAAACTCCCAGGCGGCGTCTTTGTTCTTGGAATCCTTGGAAATCGATACGCCTGAGGAGCTTAAGATGCTGACAGAATCATGGCCCGCTCCTGCAAATGCCGGAATATCGACGATACCGTAGTTTAAGCCGTCCTCATTAAAGGTAGAAACAGACCATGCGCCGTAGATATACATGGCAGTCTGGCCGCTTCGGAACTCATCTGTACCGTTCTTCTCCGTCGCCACCGCGTATCCGTCCTTTTCCATGTTCTGGAACATGGCGACAGCGTCAACCGCCTTGCCGGAGTTTAAATTTCCATCCAGGTTTCCGTCCTTATCCACAAACGCGGTTCCGTTGCTCCATAAATACATCTCATAATCGTATGGATCCGGCTTCATCTGGAAGGAAAAGCCCTTCACGCCGTCCACCTTCTCGGTGATCGTCTTCGCTGCCGCCATCAGATCGTCCCATGTCCAGTCGTTGGTCGGTTCAGCGACTCCCGCCTGTGCGAAAATATCCTTATTATAAAACAGCGCGTGTGTGGTAAAGCCTACCGGAATGCCATAGACCGAATCTCCCTTGGAGTTATATGGCCATAACGCGTCGTAGAAGTTGTCCTTATAATCTGCGCCCTCTTTTTCTATGTAGGAATCCAGCGGTTCCAGGCCTTCATAGTAGGACGGGTAATCCCACATGTAGAGCACGTCCGGCGTATCTCCCGATCCCATGCCGGCGCTGATCTTTGTATCATACTCGCTTCCGTAAGCTTCCAGTGAGACCTCGATGTCGTCGTGGCTGGCGTTGAACTGGTCTACCAGCGCCTGCTGCTTATCCAGATCCTCTGCATTGTCCCACGATGCAAAACGGATCTTTACCTTGCCGCCGTTTGCCTGGCTGTCAACCTTCGCTCCACACCCGCTCAGTACTGTAACAGCCGCTACAGAAAGAGCTGCAATCACCGCAATTGTCTTTTTCATATAATTATTTCCTCCTTAACTTTTTGGTAAATACATCGTAGCATACCTTAGTAAAATATTCAATATTTTACTTAATAAAAATTACATTTTCAATATTATGCATGATTTTTACACCTTGTTTTTGTGCATTATTTATAATAAATCTGACTATTTTTTAACTAAATATGCTCATCGTTATATTTTCAGTTTTTTATTAAGTAAAATTTTACCTTTATTATCTCGATAATGCTATTTTTTTACCGTGGTATAGTTTCTTCAGTTTTTTCTCGGTTTACGTGTTTTCCGAAGAAGGAAAAAATTACTGTTGAAAAGAATTTGGCAGTTTTAAAGCAGTGGCTTAAACTTGCAGGAAAAGCGGATAAAAATGACCGGGAGTGCCGGACACAGAATACATGTGTCCGGCACTCCCAGTCATTTTTATGGTTCTTTTATGGTTCATAACCAGAATTCAGAGGTTTTCGGCGGGCCGTGAACGCCCCCTAAGACAGCCTCTCTCATCATCAGAATCTCTGATTATCTTAAATCTTCCCTCTCGAGTATCTGTACCTCATATCCATGAAGCCTCCCTGCCTCTTCGCCGTAAACCAGCCGATAGGAGGAATCCACCGTGTAAGTTCTCTCCCTGCCTGTATGATTCATGGCAAAGATCCATCTGCGGTCATTTTTTTCTCTGGCGGCAAGCTCTACACCTTCATCCGCATTTCCCAACGCTGCAATCCCCGCTGCATCTGTCATATACCGGACCAGGGCCGCCATGAACGCCTCGTCGGGCTCCGTTCCGATGTAGTAACAGCAGCCCTGTCCGTATTCATTCTTAGTAACGCAAGGCTCTCCCGCATAAAATTCACTGGCATAGACTGCAAGGACCTCCGCTCCCTCCTTCACGGTTATGATGTCACACCAGTTTCGGGCTGTGTGGCTTTCATTTTGAAAGACCGCCGATACTCTTGCATCTCTTAAGCAGTCATAATCCAATACCTCCGAACCCGTAAGCTCAGACAGCCGTCCCGGAAGTTCCCTGTCGGTCATACAGATATTGGTCTCATCCTTCACTCCGGTTCGCATGGTAAGGACTAAATGGCCGCCGTTTTTCACATAACGGAAGTAACGTTCCTCCAGTTCAGAATTCATCAGATACTGAAGCGGGGCGACAAGCAGCTTATATTTGCCGAAATCCCCGTCATCCGGTACGAAATCCACTGGGATCTGTCTGTCGTAAAATGCCTTGTAGTATTCCTGAATCTGCTCTGTATAAGACATATTGGGATTCTGCGGCTGAATCTGAAGGGCGTAATTCTGCCGGAACGAATATACGATCCCGACTTTTGGAGCGGGCATGGAGCCCTCCATCTTTTCCATCAATGGGACTGCCTTCTGTATCATTTCCTTTAACTCGTAGTATCTGCGGCCGGGATTACCGCTGTGAGGCAGGATTCCGTGCCAGTACTGCTCCGTTCCCATCGCGCAGACTCTCCAGCGGAAATATACCACCGCATCGGCTCCGTGAGCCACCGACTGGAGAGACCACAGGGAAAGCTGCCCCGGCGCCGGTGCGCGCCCCATCACTTCCCAGCCGGTAATTCCTGACTGCTGCTCCATGATCCAGAAGTTTTTATTTTTGTAGCTTCTTACCACATCCAGGGTGGACGCCAGGATATCGCCGCGTCCGTGGGACTCATCGGCAAAAAATCCGCCGGGATACTGGTCATGACTGACAAAATCCAGTTCTTTTCCCAAATCATAGTAGTCCACCTTATCGGCAAATCCCATATAATTGTGGGTGATAAAATGATTCGGGCAGTATTTGCGGATAATATCGGTCTGCTCCTTCATGAAATCCACAATCAAGTCAGAACAGAAGCATTTCCAGTCCAGCATAGCGGATGGGTTCTCTCCTGTCACTGTAATTCCTGGTGTAAATACTTCCGAAAATTCATTGTACTCCTGGCTCCAGAAGGCATTGCCCCAGGCTTCGTTCAAGCGGTCCACTGTACCGTATTTCTTTTCGAGCCATCCCTGGAAGTTTTTCCGGCAGCTTTCGCACATACACAAATCATGATGGCTGTTTCCCAGCTCATTGTCCGGCTGCCATCCGATGACATTCGGATTGTCTTTATAATGAACCGCCATAGCAGTCACAATTTTCCGCACAAACCCACGGTATACGGCATTGGACTGGCAGTCATGGTGACGCCCCCCGAAGCCTCTTACCCGTCCCTCCCTGTCCACCGGAAGAATCTCAGGATAGCGGTTTACCATCCAGGCAGGCGGAGCGGCCGTAGGCGTTCCCACAATCGTCCTGATTCCGTAGCGGCCCAGCAGATCGATGGCATCGTCCAGCCATGCAAAGTCATACTTTCCTTCCTGCGGTTCCAGCTTGTGCCAGGAAAATTCAGCCATTCGGACTACCGCAAGCCCCATCTCCTTCATCAGTTCAGCATCGGTCTCCCACCGATCTCTCTGCCAGTGTTCCGGGTAATAATCGACTCCAAAATGAATGCCCATAGTATTTCGTCTCCTTTATGTATCATTGTTTTATTTATAGTTTTTTTACAGAATTCCCCTCGCTCAAATACGGTTTGAAGGAGTTAAAATAGTTTACTTTGCGCCCCTCAATCATATCCAGCAGGGTACTGACGCAGCACTCCGCCTGCTCCCCGATGTTTAAAGACACAGAAGAAAGAAACGGCGTCACATACTTCCTGTTTTCGATCCCATCGATACCGAGAATCGATATATCTTCAGGAACCCTGATGTTCAGTTGTTCAAAACGCCTCAGCATTCCCAGAGCAAACTCATCATTAAAGCAGATGATGGCGGTCGCCCCACAGTTTTGTTCGAGAAACCGGTCAGCACCGCTCATTCCCTCCTCGAAAAAATTCTCTCTTGCAAAAGCCGGTCTCGTGTTTCTGGCATTATCGATTACGTAATCCCTAAATTGTTTTCCATAGACCGGCTTCATCTGATTACCAAAGGCCACATGCCTCGGATGTAAACGGCTGTCATGAAAGAAATCATATAAAGTAGCAAAGGCAATCTTTTTATGTCCCATCTCTTTTAAGTAAGCAAGTCCAAGCTCTACCGCATCGTACGTATCCACATCCACATAGGGAATCCGTTTTAAATTTTTAACCGGTACTCCGTAGGAGGCAGTAACAATCGGCATATAAAACGATTCTCCCAATAGTGCCTGCACCTCCTCCGCAACACTGTCGTTCTCCACAATCATTCCATCCATCAGCATGGTTTTTACCCGATCTACACTGAAATTAGAAAAGTAGAACAATGTGTACCCGCGATCCATGGCGTAATCGGACATTTTATTAAAAAGTTCTTTATAAAAGGAATTGTAGATATCTGAACCAAAAAAACACAACTGATAAGTCTGTCTGTTTTTCAGAGAGTTACTCAGGGGATTCGGCCTGTAGCCCAATTCCTCCACCGCTTTATAGATCGCTTCCTTCTTATCCTTTGCAACATATCCTCTGCCGTTCATTGCTCTGGAAACCGCGCTGACCGATACGCCGGCCCTCTTCGCTACATCTTCTCTCGTAATCACCGGATTATTTCCTCCTTACTTTTTATTTTAATGAGTTCGTCATTTATTTCAATAATTTCTTATGTGCACAGATGAGTCATAGTGTATATTGTACTATTTCATATGACTCACGTGAAGCATATTTCTTGTCTTTTTGTTGTTTATTTTTATATTTTGCACATAGCTTATAGAACTATGTTTATATATTTTTAACTTGTACTGTGAACAGGTCATACAGGGTTTCACTTGTATGTCTATGATTTTATCAAAAAGCATACGGAACAACGCCGGCCAAATACCGGCAGAACGCCCTGAAATAGCGAAAGCAAAAAACGAAAAGAAAAAACGCTGTGCTGTCCCTTTCCTCGGACAGCACAGCGTTTTTTTCTTCTATCAGCTTTCATACAGATTCGCAGCCTTCTTTACCAGCCTTTCCAGAAGCTTCTGCATATTTCCAATCACCGGGTGATCTCCCAGGCTGTATTCCTCCGCCACCGGTTTCATCTTAGGAAATGCCAGCCAGGTGCTTCCCGCCTCATCTTCCCATACCGCGATCTTAAGAGGAAGCTCCAGCGCGATGCTCTGGTCCGCCTGCATGAGTCCGGTTCCAACCTTCGGCGCTCCGAATACGAGAACCGTTGTCGGTCTCAGTTCCAATCCTGCCTCCGCGGCGTTCCCTGCATGATCGAATTTGGCAAACACCGGGATATCCAGTGCGTTTAACTGCTTCTCCAGCCTGTTTACCGTCTCGTCTGCCGAGAACTGGCCTTCCATCAGGAACAGCCGCGTATCATCGTAATTGGTGGACAGGAGATCTCCAAAGGCGCCGGCGATCTTTCTTCCCAGATTCGTGAAATCCACGCCCTCCTTGTTTGCCATCAGGGTAACGCATACCAGCTCCTCCGGATGGGTAAAGCGGCTTAAGAAAGAAGAAAATCCGGGTACGGAACCTTTGATGTCCATCAGGCCTCTGTGATGGTAGAACTGCCATCCGGCACTGCCCGGAACGGTCCGTCCATCGGGAAGCGTCCATGACGCGTAGACAACCGCCCTGTCTTCCGGCTTTTTGATCAGGACACCGCCAGCAAGACCGATATCCCAGAAGGAGATATCCTGCGCCGACGCCCACACGTCCCCAAAACCGCGGAGGGCGGAGGAATGCATCTGTGGAAACGCACTTCCGTCGCTCTGGTAGCTGACAGCCGTCTCCGCCGGATCAATATACCGGCCGTCGGTCTTAAAGATCTGGTGAACGTATTCACTCAAGGATAAATCCTCCTGATGAAATGCTGAGAGACCATCCGAAAACGATGTATGCTTAAGCCCAAGGAGTTCAAACTGATTCTTCCTGACGAATTCCTGGTACGCCATTTTGCTCACTCTCTCGACCACTTCGGTCAGAAGGAGGAAATTTGTTGCACTCTGAGCCACCTCAGTTCCGGGTTCAAACTGAAAAGGCAGATCTGCAGTCAGACCGATCAGTTCTTCAAACGTCCACTCTCTCGTAAGGCTGAATCCCTCCTGCTTCCTGTAATCCGCAAGTCCCGAAGCGTGATGAAGCAATTGACGAACCGTAATGCTCTTCCACTGTTCCGGGAGTGGATCCACATACTCTGCGGCAGGAACGTCCAACTCCACACTTCCCTCCTCGTACAGCTGCATGACCGCCACTGCCGCATATCCCTGGGAAATAGGACCTGCCGGCCAAAGTGTATTCACCGATGCGAGACGCTTCTGTCCGGCATCTGAAAATCCGTATCCCACAACCCGCGGAATATAGGGCGCCTGAACAATTGCCAGGGTCAGTCCCGGGATCTCCTGTTCCTCCATAAACTCCCATACCATCTCATCCACGGTTCTTCCAAGATAAGATACATCCGCGCTGCCCCTCATCTTCATCTCTGTGTGTTCTCTTGTGTTCATACTGAATACTCCTTTCGTTTTGGACCGGTCGCCTCTCGTTTCACGCACTGACAATCCCGCCAGCTCTCTATGGTGAACTCTGTGGCCGTATACTTAGACTTGTTTTGCTGTTGCTGGTGTGTTACTGCTGTTGTTACTACTTCCGTCATCGCTGTCACTACTGTTATAATTTAAGTTACAGTTTATACTGTAATAATACATGTTACAGTATAAACTGTCAACAGTTTTTTTATATTTTATTGATTAAAAGAATAGAAAACATATTATAAGTGCTTTTAGGTCTGGAAGTTTACGATGAATAGCTCAGCAGCGGCTTTTTTTACAATTGTCAGGAACGACACAGAAACGGATACTCGTTTTAAAACTATCGATATTTTAGCAAGGTATTTTGGATTATGAATTTTGTAGGATGAGCATATTCATGGCGGAGACAGCAGCGCCATCCGGTCGATCCGTCCTATAACCCGCTCCGTACAGGCCTGTTTAATTTCTTCGTTTTTCCTGTCCATTTTCGATAAGTAGTATAGGACGACTAAAACCCAAACGCAGAATATAATCACAGCCACCAGAAGATTTGTCAGCCATTCGTTCATCTTTTTGCTCCTCACCTTAAAATACCATTTTCTTTATTCTTTGCAGCGCTCTTCTCTCAGTATATCAGAAAAGCGGTGTCAGCAAAAGCGCTTATAAAGAAAGATTCTTCAGAAACTGCGCTCCCCAGCGGATGCAGAAACGGAGCACCGTCTCCGGTACTCCGTTTCCCATCATGCACACAAAACTGCGCATTCTCTTTTATGCATTAAATAATAACCTTCACCGGACATTTCGCCGCGCACTTTCCACAGTTGGTACACTTCTCATAGTCGATGACCGCCACATTATTATCCATGTGGATCGCATCGAACTCACACTGCTTCGTACATAAGGTACAGGCGATACAGCCTGATTCACATTTTGCCTTTACATCTTTGCCCTTGTCATGGGAATTGCACTGAACAAGGTGCTCTGCAGAATACGGTACCAGATCGATCAGATGGTTCGGACAGGAGGCCACACATTTGCCGCAGGCCACACACTTCTCCTTATCGACAACAGCCACACCGTCAACTACGTGAATCGCGTCAAAGGCACAGGCCTTGACACAGGAACCGTATCCCATACAGCCGTAAACGCAGGCCTTTTCTCCGGCGCCTGGGACGACTGCGACTTTTTTACAGTCATCCATGCCATAGTAGTTGTACTGGACCTTCGTCTTATCGCAGGTACCCTTACATTTTACAAAAGCCACTTTCTTCTCCGCGCTTGTGCCGTCCACGCCCATGATGGCGCCGATTCTGCCTGCAACTGCCGCTCCGCCTACCGGACAGGCATCCACGGATGCGTCACCCGCGGCGATTGCCTTTGCCAGAGCATCACAGCCCGCATATCCGCAGCCGCCGCAGTTGTTGCCCGGCAGCTCGTTGCGCACGAGAATCTCTTTTTCATCTGTTTCTACTTTAAATTTTTCGCTGGCTACACCTAAGAAGACACCAATCAGAATACCTAGGATACCTACTACGGCTGCCGCTATGATAATACCTGTTATCATTTTCGTCTCCTCCCCTTAAATTAATCCGGAAAATCCGAAAAACGCGATTGCCATCAGTCCCGCGGTAATCAGTACAATCGGCGACCCCTTGAAAGAATACGGAACGTCGTTGTTCTCAATCCGCTCCCGGATACCTGCCAGCATAACGATGGCAATGGTAAATCCGACAGATGTACCAATACCGTTAATTACGCTTTCCAGGATCGAGTAATCATACTGTACGTTGTTTAAAGCCACACCGAGAACGGCACAGTTCGTCGTAATCAGAGGAAGATAGACACCCAGCGCCTCGTAAAGAGGCGGCATGGACTTCTTTAAGAACATCTCTACGAACTGAACCAGAGCGGCAATAACCAGGATAAATACGATTGTCCGCAGGAATTCCAGGTTTAAATTAACCAGAATCCCTTTATAAATAACGCTTGTCACAAATGATGCAATAGTAATAACGAAAATTACAGCTGCGCCCATACCGGCAGAAGTTTTCACGTTCTTGGAAACGCCAAGGAATGGACAAAGACCGAGGAACTGGCTTAAGACTACGTTATTTACGAGAGCCGAGCCGACCGCGATTAAAAACAGTTCTTTCATCTATCCATCCTCCTATTCTTCTTTTTTCGAGGTCGCGGCCTTTAGCTCCGCTTCCTTTTTGGCAAGATCTGCCTTCTTGGATGCAAGCGAATCTTCCACCGCCTGTCTCTTTCTGGTCTCTAAAATCTCATGATTGGACATGCAGGAAGAGCCGGAACAGTTCATGCAGTCACCGCCGCACGCCAGCTTGGACTGCGGTACAGAACCGTTGGTGGCCGACGGAGCCTTGAATTTATTCTGAAGAGCGGTTAAGACTGCCAGAACAAAGAAAGCGCCCGGTGCCAGAACGAAGATGGAAATATGGAAATCCTCCGGTATAAACGCAATTCCGAAGAATGAGCCTGCGCCTAAAATCTCACGCACCAGACCGATACAGGTCAGTGCGATCGTAAAGCCTAATCCCATACCGATTCCGTCAAAGGTAGAGGCTGCAACCGGATTCTTGGAGGCATAGGACTCTGCACGGCCAAGGATGATACAGTTTACCACGATTAACGGGATGTAGATGCCCAGAGCCGAATTAAGGCTGGGCACATAAGCCTCCAGCAGCAGCTGCACGATGGTAACCAGCGTTGCCACAATAACGATATAAGCCGGAATTCTGACACGGTCCGGAATCACCTTTCTGAGGGCTGCAATAAGCATATTGGAAAACATTAAAACCACGGTTGTGGAAAGCCCCATACCAAGGCCGTTGATGGCTGACGAGGTTACGGCCAGAGTCGGACACATACCCAGCATCAGGACGAAGGTAGGGTTTTCTTTTACGATACCGTTATATAAACGTTCTGTACATTTATTCATAATCCCACCTCCTATTGCGGTATGCAGTTAGCTGCGAAATAGAGTGCCGCATCCACTGCATGAGTCACTGCGTTTGAAGTGATGGTCGCGCCGCTGATCGAATCAATCTCAGAATCAGAGGTACTGCCCGTCTTCGTCACAGTAAATTCTTCTACTGTCTTGTCTTTATACTGATCTTTGAATGCAGGCTCGGTCGCCTTCATTCCAAGACCCGGCGTATCGCTGATTTCAAGGACCTCAACGCCGGTGATCATGCCTTCCTTCGTAATACCCACGGAAACCTTTACCGTACCGCCGTAGCTGTCGGCTGAGGAGGCCGTAATGATATGGCCGATCACGTTGCCGGAGGCATCCACAGCGTTTAACGCCACGTTCACCTCAACGTTGCCGTATTCAGGCTTCTGCTCCGCCAAAGTCTCTTTGGAGACAACAACCTGATCCTGAATCGCCTGATCGAAGATGAAATCCGTTGCATCCGGATAGGCCTGCTGGTATTTGTGAAGGCTCTCCTTCGCCTGCGCCATCTGGATCGGATCCTTGGTGATCTGATACACAGCGCCCAGGAGCAGACCGGAAATCAGGGTAATTGCAAATAAAATCAATGCGTCTTTCATGAATCCGCCTTTTTTCATCTTACTTGCCCTCCTTTCCAAACGCTTTTGGAAGGGTAATCTTCTCAATCAGCGGTACCAGAATATTGCTGATGATGATCGCATAGGAAACGCCCTCTGCGGAACCGCCGAACAACCGGAACAGCCCTGTCAGCACGCCCAAAAGAATACCGAACAGGATCTGCCCCTTCGGTGTGATCGGGCTGGTCACATAGTCGGTCGCCATGAAGAACGCGCCGAAAATAATGCCGCCGCCGCATAAATGCGCAAGCACATACATCAGATCATGCTGTCCGAAAACGAATACGAAAACTGCAAAGGTAATTAAGTAGGCCGCCGGAATCCGGATGGTAATAACCTTCTTAATCAGTAAGTAAGCTGCACCTATTAACAGGGCGATCACAGACACTTCACCAATGGTTCCCGGAATCTTGCCGATGAACATGGCCGGAATATCCACTGCCTGTCCTGCCTTTAATGCTGCAAGCGGCGTCGGGCTGACGACCGCGTCATTATATGTGAATGTGGTCATCTTGCCTGCGAACGCAATCAGTAAGAAGCATCTCGCCGCCAGAGCCGGGTTCATAAAGTTCTGGCCAAGACCGCCGTATAACTGCTTCACAACGATGATTGCAAAGATACCGCCCAGTACCGGCATCCACAGCGGAATGGTGGGGGGCATGTTTAACGCCAGAATGAGGCCCGTTACCAGGGCGCTTCCGTCGCTGATGGTGACCGGTTTTCCCATGAGCGTCTCATACACGTATTCGCTGAGCACACAGGAAAGTACTGTCACAAGAATGACAAGTGCTGCTTTTATTCCAAATTGATATACACCATACGCAGTCGCAGGAATCATGGCAATCGCAACATCCAGCATGATATTACTTGTTGTCACCTGGTCCCTGACATGAGGTGATGATGATACGTTTAATAATTTACTCATTCTTCACCCTCCTACGCTTTCTTCCTGCTTGCCGCAACTGTTTTACGCATTTCCTTGAAGGCCTGGGTTAAAGGTCTCTTCGCAGGACATACATACGTACAGCAGCCGCATTCGCAGCATTCCATACCATTTAATGCGGTAAAACGTTCGATATCGGAGCGTTCCGCCGCATCCATCATCATCTGGGGAACCACATGGCTCGGACAGACGCTTACACATCTTCCGCAGCGGATACAGGCGGAAGGAGCATGAACTGCCACCTCATCCTTTGTCATACAGGTAAGCGCTGAAGAGGTCTTTGTAACCGGAATCTCTAAATTGAACAGCGCCTGTCCCATCATAGGACCGCCGGAAATCACCTTCTCCGGTTCCGTCTTAAAGCCGCCGGAAGCCTCTAAAAGTTCTTTGTAACTGGTTCCGGTCCGCACACTGTAGTTCTGAGGATTCGCTATCGCGTCTCCCGTCACCGTAATGATTCTGCGGATCAGCGGGGTTGTCTTGCATACAGCATTATAAATAGAAATAACCGTATCCACGTTGTCCACGATGCAGCCCGCGTCCGCCGGAAGCATGGAGGAGTTGATCTTTCTGCCCGTAACCGCATAAATCAAAGAACGCTCTCCGCCCTGCGGGTACTTGGTGAGGAGCGGACACACGGTAATTCTCGGTTCGTCCTTTACCAGCTCCGTCATCTTTTTAATGGCCTCCGGTTTGTTGTTCTCAATACCGATAACCCCTTTTGCGTTGTCAAACAACTGAAGGATGACGTTCAGTCCTTTGATAATGCTCTCCGGTTCTTCCAGCATCATACGGTAATCCGAAGTCAGGTACGGTTCACACTCCGCGCCGTTTACGATGATTGTGTCGATCGCGGATTCATCTTTTGGCGTCAGCTTTACATGGGTCGGGAAACCTGCTCCACCCAGACCAACGATGCCTGCCTCTTTTACAATATTACGGATCTCTTCCTTGGATAAGGTCTTCGGATCACGGTCCCTGCCGAAGCCCTCCACCGTCTCATACTCGCCATCATTCTCCACAATGATGGAAGGCACCATGGCGCCGTTTGCAACCATTCTCGGTTCCAGAGCCTTTACCGTTCCGGAAACGGAGCTGATGACGCAGGCCGATATAAATCCGCCCGGCTCACCGATCTTCTGTCCAACCAATACATGGTCGCCCTTTGCCACAAGTGGCTTCGCGGGCGCGCCAATATGCTGGGACAGCGGGAAAACCATCTCGCCTTTTGGCTGCAGTACCGATACTGGTTTACTCTCCGACAGTTCCTTGCCCTCGTAAGGGTGGATGCCGCCTTTAAATGTAGCCAAACCCATCTAACTAACCCTCTTTCTATACAGTCTTAATCTCTCCCGGCAAAATATGACAATCGCATTTTTGCCATCTCGTACAGTATAACATAATTCAGGAATCGAAACAATTGAAACTTACACATTGTATACTGTGTTCTTTATGGAAATTCTTCCATTTATCAGATAAATACAGGGATGGAACACAAGAATTCCTTGTTAAAAGTGTGACGAAACTTATTAACCCAGGTTATGTCTTGTATTTATATAAATACAATTATCTTAAAATATTTCTGCTGCAGTGCCGCCGATCCCCTTTTTATTTGATAAATCGATTCTGCCGCTGAAATTTCCATTGTGAAATTTTTATTCAATTCCCTTGTCTGATCCCAGCTTCAGGGAGGATAATCTAATAATTATTTAGGTATTTAAGGTGATTATATATTAGAAAATTTAATAAATACGCCACTATCTGACAGAGGAAAGCAGCTCAGCCACCTTATCTCTCGCCACCGCCTCAAAGCAGGCTGCGTGCTGGGAATCCGCGTAGGAGTAGGATACTTCCTCTCCCACAGTGGTTGGATCGGCGATCCAGTCCTTGCAGGAACTGTGGACCTGCGCAATGCCGGTTTTCTCCGTCAGCTCTTTCGCGTTGCCCGCGTTGATGCCGCTGCCTGCGAGTATCTCAATCCTGTCTCCAAAACGATCCTGGAGCTCTTTTAAAAGCTGCCAGCCATCGGGAGCCTTGCTTTTCAGTCCGCTGGTCAGAATCCGGTCCACGCCCAGTGAAATCAGCTGCTCCGCGGCCTCAAACGGATTCTTCACACAGTCGAATGCACGGTGAAACACCGCTTCTCCGCCCTTTTCCCGGATGGCCTTCACCATCAGCTCCGTCTGAGATAAATCGATGGTTCCGTCCGCCTTCAGGCAGCCGAATGCGATTCCATCCGCTCCGTGTCCCATCATCATCTGGCAGTCAAAAAACATCTGTTTGAAGTCCGATACCCCATAACAGAAACCGGCGCCTCTCGGTCTCGCCATGGCGATGACTTTTAGAGGTGTTTCCCGTTTTACCAGCAGAAGTTCGGCCATAGAAGGGGTCAGTCCTCCCAGTGCCAGCGCGCTGTTTAATTCAATTCTCTCCGCGCCTCCGGCTGCCGCCTCCAGCGCATCATAATAACTCCCGCAGCAGATTTCTACCGTAATTTGTCCCATTTTTTTCCTTCCTTTCTCCATTTCACCGCCGGAAATAAGCACGCATTTCTTAAGGAAACGCGCGCCTCCGCCTTCCGGTTCATGAACGGCACACAGGGACAGTATATCAGTTTGAAAATACCATGTCAATTTTTGATGGGGGTGTGGATTGAAGAAACGTGGACTTTTGCATAGGGTATTGAGGAAAAGGGCGCGCGGGAGGCAGGGAGAGAAAGGTTCAGGGATTCCGAGGGGGTGGGACTAAGGGAGAATAACCCCCTCCGCAGGGGTCCCGGGCAATTCGACCGAACGCCTGATGCGTTCGCTCTCAGTGCCCGCAAAATCGCGTCCTGAAAACGCGATTTTGCCCCTGCTCCGGCGGCTATTCTCCCTAAGTCCCACCGACCTCTGCATCATTCACCTTTCTCTCCCTGCCTCCCGCACTCCCTTTTCCGGCCAGGTTGTGAAAAAGTCCACTGGCACTTGGCTCCACAAGGAATGGAGGAACATAAATGGCCTCCCGTTGGGGAACTGTGAACTCTGGATTAGACTATTGTTTTTTATCTTAAGGAGCCAATACACAGCCAAAGAGCCTGAGGAGAGCAGGAGGGGGACGGGGGCAGACGAACAAAAGGGTTCCTTTTCCGAGGTTCGCAGGAAGTTAAGCAGAAAGACAGGAAAAAAGGGTGGTGAAATCTGGCCTCCAAGCCAGATTTCAAGTGGACACGGAGGAGAAGTCCTTCAGGAGTTCTCCGTAGTTTGCACGATCCGCCCTTTTTTCCTGTCTTTCTGCTTTACTTCCTGCCACCGAGGAAACAAGAACCCTTTTGTTCGTCTGCCCCCGTCCCCCTCCTGCTCTCCTCAGGCTCTTTGGCGTAGCATTCTCCCCCCACTATTTTGTCAGGATCCGCATCGATCCGTCATTTGCCGTCATAGCGATGTTTTTGTCCGCTCCATTATTCTCTCTCATATCTTTTTCGCTCGTATTCCTGCCGTTTAAGTTAATATCTCCGTACTTCATCATGAGATCAAAATTATAATCCTTCTCGGCGCCTGTGAGCTCCAGAGTGATGTCGCCGTACTTGTTTTCAAAGTCTCCGTTCTTTATATCAGCCATTCTGATATCACAGGACCCGTCTGACTGCTTCATGGTCATCGAATCCGAAACTATTGCGCTGCCCTTGATGCTTCCATATTTGTTGGTCACGGTTATATTCTTGGACACGATATCCTTTAATACAATCTGACTGTCGGAGGCATCAATATCCAGGCGGTCAGCCTCGATACTATTTAAATCCGTTTCTCCATACTTGTTGATAATATCGAGAGAAGTAAACGTACCGCTGTCACAGTAGATGGCCCCGTCGGAAGCGGTAAAGTAAGCCGTCTCGGCCTTTATGCCACTTAAATCGATGCTGCCGTATTTCGATGTGATATCCAGTGTTTTGGTATCCGGTCCGTCGTAGATTACGCTGCTGTCGCTGGTATAGAGTTTTACTGCATCCATGGGAGTGTCCTTCGGCACGTAAATCGTTACGCTGCCATCCTCCCGGTCGTGTACATAGCTGCCCTCTATCACCAGGAAACCGGCCGATCCCCAGGTCTCGCTGTTAGTCGGTTCCGGGACACAGGTAAAGCTCAGGATTCCATTCTTTATTGTGTATTCAGGCTCTTTATTTCTTATATAGAGATGGTATTCCAGGTAGTAGGAATCATCTTCTGACGGCTTTATCTTAATACCGTTATAGTTCACCCGGACATCCATGGAGGTGAACGGGTCAATCTTTGTTTTCTCAAGCTCAACCAGCTTTTCAGCATTTAAATTCCGCGCCTGCTGGTTGGTATACATCCCATTCCGGCCGATCCAGAAGCCCGGCTCTCCGCCCATGGCATATCCGGCCAGAGACAGTCCCAGACCAGCCACGATGCAGACACCCGCAACAGCCATGGTAACCTTCATGATTTTCTTCATTTTTTGTCCCCCCTCGTCAGCAGTCTTTTTGTAAAACCGGCCATACCCTGGTAAATATACTTACAGCTTGCACAGCCAGCGCAGATCAGAAGCAGTCCCACTCCCGATTCTCCCAGTGCCGTGCCAAGTATGAAGATCCCGCTGGCCAGCTGAGACGGAAGGAAATAGAAACCTGCCACGATACTCACGATTCCAACAGCCACGAATACTACTCCGCTGAGGAAAAGCGCAACGAAAATGGAAAAGACCATAAGCACCATGGCCAGGCCGAAGACCACAACGAGCAGCAGGAGGGGCAGTCCGATGGGAGCCGCACACAGTGCCAGAAGCACGATCCAGAGCGTGGACAATCCTTTCCTGGCGGCCCGTTCCGGCTTGGGCTCCTCCAGACGCTTGAGGGCCAGTTCCTTTACGATCTGAGCCGCACTCTCCTTTGCGTCACCCAGCTCCTCTATGACTTCCGCTTCCCGTTCAGGTCCCGCATCATCAAAATATTCGTTATAATAGGAAAGAGCTTCCTCCCGTTCTGCCTTCGGAAGACGCCTAAGCGCCAGCTCCAGCTCTTTCATATACTCATTCCTGCTCATCTTCTTCACCTCCAACGAGAATTTCGTCAGCCGCAGTCTTAAACTCATCCCACTCTTTCCGGTAGAATAAAAGCTGCCCTCTGCCCGCCTCTGTAATCTTATAATATCTTCTGTTTCTTCCCTGGTACTCCTGGTCATACGTCTCCAGAAACCCCGCCTCCAAAAGTCTCTTTAAAACCGGGTACAGGGAGGACTCCTTCTGACTCGCTATGTTCCTTAGCCGCTGGGCGATCATGTAGCCGTAGGCATCTTCTCCCTCTGCGATCGCCAGTACCATGGCGTCCAACAGCGCCGGCGTCAATTGATACACCATACCGTCCTGCCTCCTCTCATTATTTCTGATCAATTATTTCTGAACAGCCGATTTTTAATCACATTTATGTGTTTTATATATATGCTTTATATACACATATTATATTCCATATAATATATAATGTCAACGGATATATCTAATAATAAACTATGCTTTTTCTTAAGTAATTCTTAATCATGTAAATGATGCGCGATTTTAAAATGGCGGTATCATGAGAGCGGCGGCGGGTCTTACGGCAAAGAAAAAGCAGGCGGAACACGGCTATCGTTCAGCCGCGTATCCGCCTGCATAGTAATCATTCAATCATTTTTCGCACTGGTGTAAGAATGCTTTAATCCAATTCCTTCACCCCAGTATAGAGTTCGTAATACCGGCCCTTCTGAGCCAGCAGATCGTCGTGATCCCCGCGCTCAATGATCTCTCCGTTTTCCAGTACCATAATGGCATTGGCGTTGCGCACCGTGGAAAGGCGGTGGGCAATGACAAATGTAGTTCTGTCTGCCATCAGACGGTCCATACCGTGCTCGATATGTTTCTCTGTACGGGTATCGACCGAGCTGGTGGCCTCATCGAGAATCAGAATCGGCGCCTTGGAGATGGCCGCTCTGGCGATATTTAAAAGCTGCCTCTGGCCCTGGCTTAGGTTCGCTCCGTCGCCTTCCAGCACAGTGTCGAAGCCGTGGGGCAGACGCATGATAAAGGAATACGCCGAGGCCGTCTTTGCCGCCTGGATTACCTCCTCATCGGTGGCCTCCAGTCTGCCGTACCGGATATTTTCCATGACTGTCCCCGTAAATAAATGGGTATCCTGAAGAACCATGGCGATATTCTGGCGCAGATTGTCGCGGTTGATATGACGGATATTGACACCGTCGATGGTGATAGAACCGCTCTGAATATCGTAGAACCGGTTCAATAAGTTGGTAATCGTCGTCTTGCCTGCTCCCGTGGAACCTACAAAGGCGATCTTCTGTCCCGGTTTCGCATAGAGGCTGATATCCTTCAGAATTGTCTTATCCGGGTTATAGCCAAAGGTAACATCCTTCAGCTCCACATAGCCCTTCATTGGATTCAGCACCGCCGCATCGCCGTCATCCACCGGCTCCGGCTCCTCATCCATAACCGCAAACACACGTTCCGCACCGGCCAGCGCCGAGAAAACGTTGCTGATCTGCATGGATATCTCATTGATCGGCCTGGAGAACTGTCTGGAGAAGTTTAAAAATACGGTTAGGCCGCCGACGTCAAATCCTCTCAGCACACAGAGCAGACCGCCGATCGCCGCCGTCAGCGTGTAGTTCAGCTGGCTTAAGTTGCTCATAACAGGACCCATCATGCCGCCGAAGAACTGCGCCTTGATCATGTTGTCACGTAAATCTTCATTTAAAATCTCAAACTCTTCTTCCGCGATGTCCTCGTGACAGAAGACCTTCACGACCTTCTGGCCGCTGATCGTCTCCTCGATATAACCGTTGACGGCGCCGAGGGAGGTCTGCTGTGCGGAGAAATACTTCTGGCTCTTTCCCGCCACATAACCGCCGGCCTTCATCATCAGCGGAATCATAAAGATGGTCACCAGGGTCAGCCAGATGTTGGTGTAAATCATCAGGGCCAGCGTGCCGACTATGCTTAAAGCGCCTGAGAACAGCTGCACAAGCGTGCTGCTCAGCATCTGTCCCACGGTATCCACATCGTTGGTAAAACGGCTCATTAAGTCACCATTGTTGTTCGTATCGTAAAAACGTACCGGCAGCTTCTGCATCTTTGTAAAGAGCTCATCCCTGATCTTCTGCAGTGCGTTCTGTGCCACAGTCAGCATGACCCTCGACTGCGCATAGTTTGCGATTACGCCGATGAAGTAGATGGCCGCCATGAATACCAGGGAAGCGGCCAGACCGCCAACGCTTCCGCGGCTTCCATCCATGGGAGCGATATATTTATTGATAATTGGTCTCAGCATATAGGAACCAGTTAAGGTCGCCACCGTATTGACGATGACACAAAAAAATGCCAGCCCCATGTGAAGCTTATATCCATTTAAGTAGGACAGCAGCCGTCTGATGGTCTCCCTGCTGTTTTTCGGCATTCCGCCTTTACCGTGCTGTCTTCCGTGGCCCGGACCGCCCATGGGGCCGCGCCTTTTTGCCGGGGCTACATTTCTGCCGTAGCGCCTTTTTAAACTCTCTACCCGTTTCTGATTATCCATTACGCGCTCGCCTCCTTCTCCCGGTCTCTCTGTGAATAATAAATCTCCTGGTAAGCTTCGCAGGATTTAATCAGTTCTTCGTGGGTTCCCATTCCCACGATCTTTCCGTCATCCAGAACAATAATCTTATCCGCACTCTCTACGGAACCGATTCTCTGGGCGATAATAAACTTTGTCGTATCTTTTAATGTGGTCTGGAAGCACTCGCGGATCTTTGCCTCCGTAGCCGTATCGACAGCCGATGTGCTGTCATCCAGAATCAGGATCTTCGGCTTCTTTAACAGGGCGCGCGCAATACAGAGCCTCTGCTTCTGGCCGCCGGAGACGTTGACGCCGCCCTGGCCCAAATCCATCTCGTATCCATCCTTGAAGGATGTGACGAATCCATCTGCCTGAGCACTCTCGGCCACTGCACGGATTTCTTCCATGGTCGCGTCCTCACTGCCCCACTGCAGATTTTCTGCAATCGTTCCGGAGAACAGGACATTTTTCTGAAGAACCATGCCGACGCCTTCTCTTAAATTCCGGATGGAATAATCCCGGACGTCGATACCGTCCACCAGCACCTGGCCGCGATCCGCGTCATACAGTCTGGGGATCAGCTGGACGAGGGACGTCTTTCCGCTTCCCGTGGAACCGATGATACCGATGGTCTCTCCCGGATTGGCGGTAAAATTAATATGATCAAGCACCATCTCGTCGGTGTCCTTCGCATACTGAAAACAGACATCTCTAAATTCAATCCGGCCTTCCGTCACGACGGCGTCCTTTCTTGCCGCGTGCTCATCCGTTAAGTCGATCTCCGTATCCAGGACTTCCCGGACACGCTTTAACGACGCCATGGCACGGGAGGCCTGTAAGAACACCATGGATACCATCATGAGGGACATCAGGATCTGAACGATGTATGTGGTAAATGCGGTCAAATCACCGACCGGCATGGAGCCGCCGATAATTAAGTTTCCGCCGTACCAGACGACGGCCAGCGTCGTCACGTTCATGGCCAGCATCATGACAGGCATGGTCGCAATTACGATCTTCATGGCCCGCAGGCTGCCTTCCTTCAAGTCCTCGTTAGTCCGGCGGAATTTTACTTCCTCATAGTCTTCCCGGACAAAGGATTTGATGACGCGCACATTGGTAAGCGCTTCCTGAACACCTGAGTTTAACCGGTCGATCTTCTTCTGCATCACTTCGAACCGCGGAAAAGCCGTCTTCAAAATAATGGCAATCGCGATCAGCAGAAGCGGAATCACGACCAGAAGAATCGTCACAAGCCTGGGGTTCATTAAGTACGCCATGATCAGGCCGCCGATCAGCATGCCGGGCGCGCGGAACATCATACGAAGGCTCATCATCAGCACGTTCTGAATCTGCTGAACATCATTGGTCAGCCTGGTTACAAGGGAACCGCTGCTGAAATCGTCTATGTTCTTAAAGGAAAACTGCTGTACCTTGTCAAATACATCTTTTCTCAAATCGGAACTGAAACAGATGGAGGCCTTTGATGAAAAATAGGCCGCTCCGATTCCGCCCGCGGCCATAACAAAGGCCGTAACCACCATCACGCCGCCCACGGCTATGATATAGCTGGTGTCCCTGTTTGCTACACCGTTGTTAATGATCAGTGACATCAGCTTTGGAAGCATGATCTCACCAAATACCTCTGTCAGCATCAAAAGCGGTGCCAGCAGAAATGAGCCCCAATAGGGCTTTATATATTTCCAGTATCGCTTCACGTTATGAATCCTCCTTTTTTGTCGTTGTCTTAGTCGTTATGTCGGATAAATTCGCATAAATGCGCTCCAGATACCCTTCCATGGCCTGAAACTCTTCCTCCGTGAATCCCAGAAACATCTGATTCTCCACGTTTTTAAAAAACTGCCGGCTGTGTTCCACGACATCGAGCCCTTCCTCCGTCAGACAGAGTTTGTTGTACCGGTTGTCTTCCTGGTCCACAATTCTCGTGATATAGCCGCCCTTTTCCAGTTTTTTCACCGACACCGCTATGGTTGCTGCGGTGACGTTTAAATATTCCGCAATTTCCTTCTGGGACGCGTTGGAATGTTCCGCCAGGGTCGTTAAAATCTGATGCTGGCTCCTGTAGACTCCTGTCTTATTCAGCCGCTGCTCCAGAATGCTCCGGTGCAGCTTCATAATTCTGATGTACTGCGTCAGCACGTGATGAGCCGAAGAATCCAGCCACTTGCTGTCATGGCATGGCCCGCTGCCACAAGATTTCATGTTTTTCCGCCTCCCTTCCTCATCATATGGGGAATAATTAGTTATGTGATAGTTAGCTAATTAATAATTAGGTATTATACTCTTTCTCAATAAGGATTACAATAGGGTAATTATGAAATTTCTGTGAAATATAGAAAAAAAAAGAGGCCAAAAGGCCCCTTCGTGTCACGCTCCAGGCGTGATCATAAATATAGATATAAATATGTAGGATTATATAGCTGCTGTTACATTTCCAGCGTAACCACGGTCCACCTGCTGTTCTGCATTATGAGGAAGCAGGGCCGCTTCATTTTATAGCGATAGTAGCGTTCCATACAGTTTACAAACAAACGGTATCTCATCAGGCTTGTACAAACAGGATAAATTGTCATGGTTTTCCCTCCCATATCATTCTGTTATAGTTTATGCGAAAAATGCGTCTGTTATGACCATTTTTTTGGCGTATCCATCTTATTCTGCCGGAGAGCCTGACTCCGGCGTACTATGAGAGGCAGCAGCAGATTTACACTGTATTATTGACTTTTCAGACATATGCTTTATAATTACTTTATATGCTCATTTGGGAGGAAAAAAGTTGAATAAAATATGTCCTTATTGCGGAAGAGTCGGGAAATTAGGCACATCCTGCGAAGGCTGCGGCTATGTTCTTCAGGAAAGTGATAAATCGGTAAATGCCCCCTCCGTGCAGCCCCAGGCAAGTCCACCGCCATTTTCGCCTATACGGCCTGATACTGACAAACTGACGAACCGTAAATCTGAACCTGTATCTGCCGGACGTCCCGTAAATTCTATTATTAGAAAAATTGTTATAATTATCGGGTGGATCATATCAGCCCCTATCTTTTTATTTGGCCTGATTGGAGCTATGACTTTGCCGGATGCATTTAAAAACAGCGCTTCCTATGGATTCCTGACTATCTTAATGGTTTATTTCATCCTTAACACCGCGCTGCTGATTTTCCATATTACACACTTTAAAACACTGAAAGGTAATCACGGGAAATATTTTAAATATTCTTACATTGCAAACGTGCTCCTGTTTCTCATTGTGGGGTTTGTATTTTTATAAATCGTAATACAATACATATGATACCTGTTGTTTATATCAATAGTGCAGTTCTAAAGTGTTCTAAAAAGGACGATCCCATACCGGGTATCGTCCTTTTCCTTTTGCCTCTAAAATAACACGTTTTTCTCAGCCGGCTTCGTACTGGCGATCAGCCTGCCTTCCCGGTAGCTAAAGAGTACCTCGCTCTGTTTGTTCAGCGCCTGATAGAAATCCTTCTCGTTCAGCACAATAAAGTCAGCCGGATTTCCCACCTTGATTCCATAGGTATCTCCCAGATTCAGTGTCCGCGCCGCGTTATGGGTAATCAGCTTATAGCTGTTTAAAATCTCCTCGTATCCCATCATCTGGCACACGTGAAGGCCCATGTGGACCACGCTCATCATATTGCCGTCGCCCAGAGGATACCAGGGATCGAAGATATCGTCGTGACCCATGGAAACGTTATTGCCGTTGGCCAGCAGCTCCTTCACCCGGGTAACGCCGCGGCGGCGCGGGTAATTGTCAAATCTTCCCTGTAAATGGGTGTTTACCAGAGGATTGCTGACAAAGTTAATGTCGCTCATCTTAAGCAGACGGAACAGCTTGCTGCAGTAAGCGTTGTTATAGCTGTGCATGGCCGTGGTGTGGCTGGCGGTTACACGGTCCTTCAGTCCGCTTTCTAAAGCGCGGCAGGCCAGAACCTCCAGTCCCTTGGACTGCTCATCGTCGATCTCATCGCAGTGGACATCCACCAGACGGTCGTATCGCTCCGCTAGCTCCATGCAGTAATTGACACTCTCCACGGCGTATTCCCTCGTAAATTCAAAATGAGGGATCGCGCCCACGCAGTCCGCTCCCATCTTCACCGCGTTTTCCAGCAGTTCTTTGCCATTCGGGTAGCTTAAGATTCCCTCCTGAGGAAACGCGACGATCTGAATGGTCACATAGTCCCTCAGTTCCTCCTTCAGTTCCAGCATGGCTTCCATGGCAGTCAGCGACGGGTCTGTCACATCGACATGGGTTCTTACGTACTGAACGCCACCCGCCGCCTGCATCTGCACCGCCCTCCGGGCGCGCTCCTTGACGTCCTGCCTGCTCAGCTTTTCCTTCCGCTTCGACCAGCACTCAATCCCCTCGAACAGGGTGCCCGACATATTCCACACCGGGTCCCCGGCCGTTAAGCAGGTATCTAAGTGAACGTGGCTTTCGATAAACGGCGGAAATGCAGACTTCCCGGTACCGTCGATCACTTCCTCACCCGGAAGCGGTTCCAATGCAGGCGCAATCGCTTCAAATACTCCGTTAGACACGCGGATATCGGAAGCCTCTTTTCCATTTTCAATCAAGATCTGTTTTATAAGCATAACGGTTCTCCTCTCCTATCTAGTACAGCGTTTTCCAAAAATACGGTCGATGATCACAAAAATCACAGCCGCAACCAGCAAAGAATTCAGCGGCTTAATCCCCCACTGGACAAAGATTCCTACAAGCGCTCCACCGGCCACCGCTAAAATCCCGCCCGGATTCACTGCTGTATGCGGATAGGACTCGTCCATATAATCCTTTTTGTGGAAGAAGTAATGGAGAATGATCACCGCGCCGACAGGAGGAATCATCCCGCTCAACAGATTTAAAAAACCGACGAAATTATAGTAGAGCCAGACAGCCGTCGCCGTTCCTACCAGACCTCCCGCTAAAACCATGGGCTTCATGGGAACCTTGGTAATATTGGATACTCCGAGGCCGGCTGTGTAAAGCGCGTTATTGTTGGTCGTCCAGATGTTGAGTCCCAGCGTAATAATCGCCGGAACCGCCAGTCCCTGTAAAATCAGAATATTAAAGATATCCGCAACTCCCGTAACAGCGCCGCCAACGGCTCCAAATATCATCATGATGGAATTTCCTACGAAGAAAGCTACCACCGTCGCCGTGACCGCAGTCTTCGGCGTCCTGGAAAATCTGGTGAAGTTTGGCGTCGCCGTTCCTCCCGAGATAAAAGATCCAACCACGATGGCAATGCCAGCCGCCAGCGAAATCGGATTCTCCGGGTTCTGTGCGAAGACATTCGCAAAACCGTGAACCTCCCTGACACCCCAGCTGACAGAATAAATACCCAGAATGGCAATGAGCGGAACCGCAATGGATCCAAGAACCGCCAGCGCCTTGATACCGAAATAGGCGGTAAGCGTCATCACGATGCCCGTAATGATAATCAGAATCGCAACCGGCACATGAGTCAGCTCCGATACCGGGATCGCAAACATGGCGACACCCACGCCAAACCATCCGATCTGTGTGAAGCTGATTAAGGCTGATGGGAGAAAGGAACCGACCTCACCGAAAGATCGGTGCGCCAGTAAATCCAGCGTCAGCCCCGTCTTCTGCCCGATATACCCCAATATACCACAGTAAATCCCTAAAAAGATGTTGCCGATCAGCATTGCCGCCACAAATCCGGCTGCGTTCATGCCGATTCCTAAATTTCCTCCCGCAGTCATGCTGGGCGTGAAAAATGTGAACCCCACCAGCACTACCATTGCAGCCCACAGCCCTTGACGCTTCAGCTGAGACGGTACGGCGGTAAGTGAAAATTCGGTATCCTTTGCCGTTGCCTTTTCCTTTGTCATTGCGCACCTCGTCTTCTTATTTATAATATTGTCTCCAGAGCGCATCTGATCATTCAATCGGAATGCGTTCTTTTCCGTAGACTACTATACAAATCTTTTTATGGAATGTCAATCAAATCTATTTTTATCCAGTGAATATTATTCATTGACTTTCGTTCACTCGAGTGCTACAATGATTTCAGAGAAGAGAGGTGATACTGTGAAGGAAGAAAAAATAAGGATTTCCAAGCCGCCGGAGGAGCGAAAACAGGAAATTATGGACGCCGCCATGCAGGCATTTACAGAAAAGGGATATGAACAAACGACTATGCGGGATATTGCTGCAGTGATCGGCGTCGTTCCCGGCCTCTGTTACCGGTATTTTAATTCGAAGCAGGAATTATTTGACAGCGCTGTCTCCCAGTATGTTCTGGACTACTGCGCCCCCATCGTTCAGGCTTTAAAGAGATACCGCGGGGACATCGACGGATTACTGGACTGCGTTGCGGACTTATTCCTGGACCGCGACGGCAAAGAGAAATACCATGAATTTTTCCATCAGGCTGATAATAAAACCTTCCACAGCCTGCTGTTTCTGTCCAACTGCGATTATTTATTTCCTTATGTAAAGTCTTTTTTCGACAGCCTGAATGAAAATGGAACCGCGGCGGTCGCCGATACCGCTTCCTTTTCCAAATTTGTACTTTATGGTCTGTTTCCGATCCTGAATGATGACGAACTGTCTCCGGAAAGGAAAACAGAATTGGCCAGAGGCTATATTACCGGGCTGCTGAAGCTGTAATAGCACAGATATTGACAGGGGAGGCATTTCGGGCAGCGAGTGAACATTGTTCAATGAGAGGAGTCTTATCAATGAGTAAAACAGCATTAATCACCGGCGCAACCAGCGGTCTTGGGCTCAGCTATGCCAGATACTTTGCTTCCAAAGGATGCAATTTAATCATAACCGGACGGCGGGAAGACATCATCAGGGAAAATGCGGAAAGCCTGCAAAATCAATTCCATGTGAACGTGGAGGTCATCATCGCAGAGCTGTCCAGCTTAGACGGGATCAATCGGTTCCTCGCCCAAATCGGAGATCGAACCATCGATATTTTGGTGAACAACGCGGGCTTCGGGCTAAAACCTTCCTTTGTCGATACCCCGGAAACGGATGTGGAAAAGATGCTTTATCTGCAGGTCTGGTGTGTGACGAAACTGACCCAGTTTATACTAAAGGGTATGGTACGGAGGAATTCCGGTGCCATCATTAACATTTCATCGGACGGAGCCTTTGCCGTTCTCCCGCACAATGTTCTTTATTCGTCCACGAAGCTCTATATTATAAATTTTACCGAAGGCTTACATATGGAGCTCTCCGGCACGGACATAAGGGTACAGGCCGTCTGCCCCGGATTTATTGATTCACATTTTCATGAAAGCGCTGAAATGCATATGGATAAGAGCAGGAAGGGATTATTCGGTTTTCGCGATCCCGATGCCATCGTCGCCGACGCCATGAAAGATTTCGCTAAGAAAAAGGTCATCTCCGTACCCGACACCGGTGCAAAGATGATACGGACTCTCGTCAGGTTCTTACCCAGGAACCTGTTTTACCGGATGGCGGCCAGGTTTTCCAGCAGTCTCTCCGGCAAGAAATAAACGGCCACGGTAAACAGCCACGGTCAGTTGCGTGTTCTGAAACAGAATAGAGAGTCCGGCAAGCCTGACTCTCTATTCTGCTGCATTTTTAAACAGCTCAAACCGGTCTGTTATAATCGTTTCATCATCCAATATGCGTCTGCATAAGTCCCATCCTTATACTTCATATTGTTCGGAAATGTCCCGAAGATTTCGAATCCCATCTTCTTATAGAGGGCTATCGCTCTCTGATTATCGGCTACAACCTCCAGCTCGATCTGTTCAAATTGATGCTCTCTCGCAATTTCAATCAGCTTCCCGATCATCGCCTTTCCAATGCCGCGGCCGGTATACTTTTGATACAGCGCGATTCCCAGGCTGACGCGATGCTTAAATCTGCCCTGTTCCATCCCCATCAGGGAACAGTTTCCGACATACTCTCCATCGACAAATCCAAGAAGCATGATATTTTGTTTCGACTCATTCTGATTATGTATGAATTTTCGCTCGTCATCCAGCGTTAAATCGATCTCTTCCGGTTCTTTCACAAGAAACCTGGTCTCGCCGCACGTTGTTTTTAAGCATTCCAGCAGCATTTCGGCATCCTCTTCTCCGGCATTTCTAAGAAGCAGCTGATGATCGCCCAGATCGATGATTTCGTCCTCTATTCTCATAGTAATCCTCCCATATTCCTAAGAGACTACCGTAAACCCTTTTCCCGCCAGACACGCCTCGACCGCCCGGATATCATCTGCGTGAAAAATCAGGATCGGCTTGTTGGAATCACGGTTAAATGACAGATAAACGTAGTCCACATTGATGTTGCTCTCTGAGAGAGCCATCAAAAGGTGATGAAGGTTTCCCACTTCATCCGCCATCTCAACGCCCACCACGTCAGTCAGTTTGCATAAATAGTCCGCCTTCTCAAGTGCCGTTACCGCCTTGTCCGGAGCTGATACAACCATGCGGATAATTCCATACTCTGCACTGTCATTGGTTACGGAACCAAGGATATTGATGTTCTCCTCCTCAAGAATTCCGGTGACGTGCTTAAATGTGCCTTTTCTATTCTCTGCGTAAATCGATAATTGCTTCAGCATAACTTATCCTCCTGATTGTTTACTTTCGCCTTATGGCTCGCTGATTAACAGATTATACCATAAACCTGTCCATTCTGAAACCACCTCTGTTATAGAAGTTCTCCCAGAATCTCTTTCAGATTCTTCATCTCCTCTTCGGACAGCGTCGTTCCCTTTCCCATCTTTTCGTGATCCGGCGCCCAGTCACGGATGTCATACTTCGGGGCACCGCCGTTCCAGCTGATCAGATTCACTTCTTTTCTCCAGCCTTTGGCATTCTCGGACAGCACGCCAAACTCTTTTACAATATCATACTTAATATCCGCCATTCTCTGCTCCTCTTTCCCGTTTCTTTATTTCCTCCGCAGTCGGAAGTTCCAGATCCTCTTTTATATCGGCATCTGCCTCCATGACCGCTTTATAGTACTGATGGATCGTTTTATTGACAGAAATAATCCGGCTTTTGGGATTAATCCGTTTTACTGCCTCATCAAAATCCTGTGTCCCGCCCTTTTCCATGGCGTCTTTGATCTGCAGGTAATACATAATCAGGTGTTCCCGCTTCTCACCCGGAATCAGTTCTTCCAGAAGCCTTCCCACCTTGTTTCTGTGCTTCGCACCGTAACGGAAATAATGGTGCAGGGCTTCCTCTTCCCGCTTTCTCTGTTCTTCCCTGCTTTCTATGGTAAATCCCATAAATTTCATAATAATCACCTCCGTATGCTGTCCGGTCGTCCTGAGTATCAGCCGCGTGCTTTCAGAATATCAGCCTTTTTATGATCTGTCAATCACCGGTTCAGCCGTTCATCGCTTATCCGGACTGTGAACCGCAGAATATGGGAACACGGTATACTCATAGAATAAAGAGTCCGGCGAGCCGGAGTCGCGCGCCGGAGCGCGGCTGCTTCAGCGGCCATACTTCCTTAGCGCGGAGTGCGCCTCCTGCCAGGAGGGCTTTTTTGTGTAACAGGAGCACTTTCCTGTTACATAAAAAAAGAAAAGGCCCAGTAAATACTGAGCCTTTTGAGTGGAGTAGACGGGATTTGAACCCGTGTCCAAAAACCAATTCCCTGTTCTTCTACTATCATAGTCAGTTATTTTACATTCCCTCTGTCACCCGAAAACTGACACCCTGGTGAGTTCAGTAGCTTCATTATACGCCCATATGCTCAAAGCTTTGCATAAGTCGTTTCTCACATCGTCGATGCCGGATTCTTAAGGTGTGAGTGCCCTAAGGCCGACAAGCAGCATTAAGCTGCCAGTGCTAATTCGTTATTTTTAGCGTTTATATTTAAGTTTGCCATTTAACGCATCGCATGCGGATAGCTTCACCAGCTGCATGACCCCTGTCGAAACCAGTACTACCCCGGACTGGTGCCTCTTTTGAGGTATCCTTATACTAGCACGAAACAGGAACGCTGTCAAGAGTGCTGCCCAAGATTCCGGATTTTGGAACTGCCGTCAGATCCCGTTCTCAGGCCCGCCGTCCTCGGCCTCCCGTTCGGCCACGGCTGGCTCCTGCGCCCTTTCCAGTGACTTTGCAGGGTATTAGCAATTCTTAACGCGCAGGATTTTTCGTTCAGGGGAAATGACCACCTGTCTGAGCGCAGCGAGTTTGGTCATTTTCTCTGGTTTTTAGAAAAATTCTGCACGTTTAGAAGTGCTTATGCCCGAAACTGGAACTGGAAAGGGCGCAGGAGCCAGCCGTGACCGAACGGGAGGCCGAGGACGGCGGGCCTGGGAACGGATCTGCTAATCCTAGAAACCTTTTTTTACCAGTTCTGAAACGATCTGGACATAGCATTCCACCACATCGAAGCCTTTATAATCTTCCCTTTTCAAGTCAATCATATCCCCGTGAGATATCCCGCGGTGGCCGCTGCTGGCAAACACGGTACGGAATTCTCCCCAGCGGGCAGACTCCGTGCTCACCAGGCCGTCATTGTCCCCCTCCAGAGGCTTTATGAGGCAGTAGGGAATCCACAGCAGCGGATCGCTGAAACAGTCGCGCATCTTCGAAGCATAGCTCTGATAGAAGACACCAGACGCATCGGGAACCGACTCATTAAATGCTCTGCTGGACTCTGTGGAAAACTGATGGGTCGCGGTATAGAAATCCGGGTTCTTATCCCCAAACCGGGAAAATGTCCGGTCAAAGCATTTGGCAACCAGACGGTATAAGCCTTCCGGTAAGCGGACGGCGTAGTCAACGAACCGGCATCCGTGATGCGGGGTACTGACTGTCGTAAGTGACGCCGTGTATGGCGCCATCCCCAGCTTGCTGATGGCATAGCGCGCATCCAGTCCGCCCTTTGAGTGTGCAATGATGTTGACCTTTTCACATCCGGTCTCCTTCACCACCTCCAGGATCTTCTTCCGAATGTCCTCTGCGTTGTAGGTAATGGTCCCCAGCGCCTCCTGATTGCCATAGTAGACGGTGGCCCCTAGCCGCGTCAGTTCCCGGGGAATTCTTCCCCAGTAGTTAAAGTAACGAAGGTCGCGGAAGCCGACTCCGTGCACCATAATGAGCGGATACTTCGTCCGGCAGAGATCGGACTCCACGCGGGTCGACCGGACGGACTCCTTGTAGCAGGCAAAATCATATTCCGCCCGTACCAGTCTCATGGCGTGGAGCAGCACAGCCAGATTGACAATCGGAATCCACATGGCCAGCAGCATCAGGACCCGCATTCTCACACGGAGGCGCGCCGACGTAAGATACATCCTCAGAATTCCATTCCACAGAAGAATTAGAAGGGCCGCTGCCGCAAATACCATATTGCCGATCAGGACTCCCGCCGGCCATTCCGCCGCCTCTGCGCTGCCGCGGAGCAGGCGGGGATATAGGACAAATGCAATCAGGCACTGTGCCAGAATTCCGTAAATCGCCGCATATCCAAGAGTCCGTCCTCCGCGCATGATAACGAGACGCAGCTTTGCATGGTTCTTATCATGGTACGGTCTTATATTAAAATAAAGCCAGCAAATGCTTAAGAGAATGGCCCCAACAACTGCTGCGGGCTGCGCCGGAATCGTCCCTTCCATGAGACGTCCGGTAAATAAGCCGTACACAAGCAGCGGAAGATTCGATACCGCCGCAATCATAAGCGCCAGATACAGCTTCCTTAATAATCTTTTTGCCTTCATGAGTTTACTCCCCTCTGTCTTCTTCTGTTATCCGCCGATGATTCCCCCTGATACCTGCTCTCTAACGTTCTTCTCCGTATCCGCGGCCCTCTTGAATATCCAGATCCCGGAACAGAGAGGCGACGGCAGCTTCATACTCCGCGGCCCGCTCCGCCTTGCGAATCTTCTTTCCGTATTTTTCCGATCCCGGAAACAGAAACAGCAGGTAAAACCAGAGTTCCTTCATCTTAAACAGGACGTTCCGGTCGCCGGATATGGTCTCCCGGTAGCCCTGGTAAATCATATCGTGAAATTCCTTAATCCGGCCTTTGTCCGGAAATCCGAATCCCTTGATCTCACCGGCCAGTCCGGGATTTGCTATCAGGCCCCGGCCCAGCATAATGCAGTCCACCTCCGGAAATCCGGCGTGGAACTCCTCCCAGTCCTCGGGAGTAAAGATGTCTCCATTGTACCATACCTCATTTCTGCTGGCTTTCAGAGCCTTTTGAAATGCGGCGCGGTCGGGCGTATTCTTATAGAAATCACTTCGCACCCGCGGATGGATTATCAATTCTTTTAAGGGATATTTATTGTAAATTTCAAGCAGTTCCTCAAATTCATCCGGCGATGCCATTCCCAGCCTTGTTTTCACGGAAAGGCGGATATGGATTCCCGCACATACCTCGTCGAGAAACGCATCCAGCTCTTCCTTTTTCGCCAGAAAACCGGCCCCCTTATATTTGGTAACCACCGTTCCGGACGGACATCCCAGATTCAAATTCACCTCGTCATACCCCAGCGCCTCAAGCTCGCCCGCCATCCAGATAAAGTCCTCCGCACGGTTTGTGAGAATCTGAGGAATCAGGGTAATTCCTTTGTTATGTTCCGGAAGCACATCGTTTCGCTCTCTCGAGGCGAAGCGGTGGTTCTGGTTCGGCTGTAAAAATGGAGTAAAATACCGGTCCACATGGGGAAACAGCGCATGGTGGGCGCTCCGGTATACATAGCCTGTAATCCCCTCCATCGGGGCAAAACAGCAGCATGGCTCCTTACGATCGTTTCTCTTTTCAATCACCAGACTCGTCTCCGCCTTTCAATCCTTTTATTCTCACAAAATAGCTGACGACCAGCACCACATCTGCGCCGATCCAGGCCAGGATCTCTGCATAAAAAATGCCCTCCTGCCCGAAGGCCCGCGGAAGAAACAGCGCGGCTCCCGTTCTCATTAAAAATTCCACCACGCCGGACAGCATGGGCAGAACCGTATCTCCCATCCCCTGAATGGATGAACGAACCACGTGAAGCAGGTAAAGGATAGGGAGACAGACGCTCATGATCGCCAGATAATGGTAGGCGATTTCCATAGTCCTGGCTGCCTCTTCCGGTGTTCCCGTGATGAAGCAGCCGAGAATCGCCTGCCCGAAGACCAGCATCACGGCCGCGATCACGGCCGAGGTGAGCATGGCTAAGAGAAGCCCTGATTTCATCCCCTGCCTGATACGCCTGATCTTTCCGGCTCCCAGATTCTGGCCCACATAGGTAGTCATGGCATAGCCATAGGAGGTCGCGGCGATCTCCAGCAGTCCATACAGCTTGTTGGTCGCCGTAAATCCAGCGATGAAGAGAACTCCGAATCCATTGACCACCGACTGCACAATCATACCGCCCACAGCGATGATTCCATTCTGGAATGCCATGGGAATTCCCAGAGTCATCAGCTTTCTGCAAAGATACGGTTCCAGGTGAAAATCCTTCTTTTCAAAAGAAAGGATCGACACCTTTAACAGGCTCTTTAAACAGTATAAACTGGAGCAGGCCTGTGCGATCAGCGTGGCCGCGGCCGCACCGCCGATCCCCCAGTGAAAGACGAGTACAAACAGGAGATCCAGGCCGATGTTGACCGCGGAGGCCACCACCATAGCGTGGAGCGGTGTTTTCCCGTCTCCCATAGCCCGAAGTATGGAGGCCAGAACATTATATGCCATCACAATGGGAATTCCCCAGAACATGATCCTTAAATACAAAAGACTCCGCCCGATGATTTCATCCGGCGTATTCAAAAGCAGCAGGACCGGCCGTGCAGCCGCCTGCATAAGAGCTAACATGACCACGGATCCAAGACAGGCCAGAAGCGCCGAATTTGCTATTACCTGCCGAAGCTTTCTGTAATTCCCAGCCCCGAATTCGTAAGCCATCAGTATGGCAAATCCCTGGGATATGCCCTGAATCATCCCCAACACCATCCAGTTCAGCCAGTCCGCGGCCCCGAGCGCAGCCAACGCGCCGACGCCCAGCGCCTGACCAACCACCATGGTGTCCACCACGGTATAAAACTGCTGAAATACATTGCCAAACATCAGAGGCAGTGAAAACGCGAAAATAAGCTTCAGCGGATGCCCCTCCGTCATTGTCCTAATTTTGGCCATTTTAATTTTCTCCTGATTTCTTTTTCCTTTTATCAATACCGTATATTTCCAGAATGATTATAACCTGTCAAGGCAAAAAGTGCAATCCGATTCCGGAAAGTGTCCGGCCGGAGGGCAAAGCGGACGTTACAATTCACTCCCCACCAGGGGCACCGCAGTCCGGTTCGGCCGGGCAGGCTTCCTCAGTCTTTCCGGTGACTTTGCAGGGTATTAGAAGTTCTTAACGCGCAAAATTTTTCGTTCAGGTGAAATTCCCACTTGTCTGAGCGCAGCGAGTTTGGGAATTTCACCTGGTTTTTAGAAAAATTCTGCACGTTTAGAACTTCTTATGCCCGAAACCGGAACTGGAAAGACTGAGGAAGCCTGCCCGGCTGAACCGGACTGCGGTGCCCCTGGTGGGGAGTGAATTGTAACAAGCGGACGCAAAAATACCACTGCTCATGACGGCTGCATGGGCGGCGGTATTTTACGGAATGCAGTGGATTTCAAACACCATTATGGGTGAAACTGTACCGGGGTCACCTCCGGTGTCAGGGGTTCCATCCGGTATTCCGGGAACTGATCAATCAGATCGTTCAAACAGAGTGCTGTGCTGTGGACAATGTCATGGGCCAGCATCACCACGTGTTTTCTTCCCAGCGCCGTCTCCCGGGCGTTTGCAATCAGTTCTTCCGGCTCGGATTTCTTTAATGCATCCTCCAGGCTGGCATTCCAGTCGAAATAAATGAAGCCTCTGGCCGTCATCTCTTTGATAATATCCTGATATACCGGTTTATTGTATGCATTAATGCTTCCGCCCGGAAAACGAAAGAGCGTTACTCTCACTCCGGTCACTTCAAGCACAGTTTTGTAGGCCTCGTTGAAATCTTCAAGATAGCTGGCTGTGCTTTGATAAATCTGCTCGTAATCATGGCGGTTGCAGTGGATTCCAATGGTATGGCCTTCCGCTGCGATCCGCTTTGCCACCTCCGGATTTTTCCTGACGTTTTCGCCTACCAGGAAAAATGTCGCCTTTATGTTCCGGGCTTTCAGCACATCCAGAACGGCGGCGGTATTTTCCGCAGAAGGCCCGTCATCAAAGGTCAAATACATGGTTTTGGGGTGGAAGAAGGCGTCAATCCCTCCCGCAATGCCCTCCGCCAACTTCTCCTGATATTCCGCCTGGGTAAGCTTTCCGCGTTCCTCCGGGCTGGACAGGAAACCGGTCTCGATCAGGCACGCAGGCATCTTCGTCCAGCCTGTCACCACAAAACCCGCGTCGCCCCGCAGTTCCCTCTCCTTGGCTCCAGTACGCTTCACCGTTTCCTCATGAATCAGGAGAGCTAGCCGCCTGCTGTCACGGGAGGGGTCCGTTCCGTCGTACCACGTCTCGATCCCGGTTGGCTCTTCCTCTTCATACGTATTCTGATGAATGCTCACAAAGGCATTGGCACCATAGCGGTTCGCCGCTTCCGCTCGCTGCTCCTTCGTCATATAGGTATCGGTTTCCCTGGTCAGAATCACCCTGTAGCCCGATTCCATCAGCTCCTCCCGAAGCTTCTTTGCGATTTCCAGATTGATGTCTTTTTCCAGTACCCCGTCTGCGTAACAGCCCTCATCGGTCCCTCCGTGGCCCGGATCTACTATAATGAGCGGATGTTCCGGGTCGCTATCTGTGGTTTGGAAAACTGTTCGTTTCTCCGTCCTGCTCTGTACATCAGTTTCCTGCCATGTGCTGCTTCTATCCTTCTTGCCTGCTGCCTCCAACTGGTATTCTGCTAATTTTCTGATTTCCGATGCCGGCAGAGTCTGTAATACTGCCGGATTCGTGGCTGCCGTCTGGCTCTCAGTTACTGGTAGATTCGCCGCTGCCGCCTGGCTCCCGGTCGCCGCCTGCGCCTCAGCCGTTACCGGGCTCACCGCCGCATTACCTCCCGGAAACATCCCCATCGTCTCCATTGCCGTAAACAGAAACACAGCCGCAATTCCGCCAGCCGCTGCCGCTGCACAATCCTCCAGCCATCTTCTTCTCGTGTTTCTCCCGTTTTTTCTGCAACGGGTTTCTCGTTCGTATCTCATTGTACAGCTCCTCCCTCGCCAGGGCATGTTTGAAAATTCATTTCTGCCGTCTGCACACCCTGCGAAACCGATCCGGAAGGCTTTTGTGCAGTCAAACACCTGCCGCAGGCAGCGGCACATTAAAATGTCCCTTTCTGCTGCACAAAAGCTCCTGTGTCATCCGTCTCAATATTCATTGATTCCAGATTACACAGGAGCTGCATCAAAAGATCATCATTTTTGCATCATAGTTGCATCATCTCGATATTTTTACAAATAATTCCTGGATACCGTCGTAATAACCGACCGTCGCAGTCGTATTTCCTTTTCCGGTTCCGGGAAACACATACTTCTTAAAATACGGTGTCATTTCCATCAGCGGATTGTTTCCCTCATAGGGCTGCGGAGCTTCCAGTCCCAAATATCCGCTCCACTTCCCGGCGATCTCGTCCGGATCCATGTCAGCCCAGGTTCGTTCCGTTCGGACATAAAACTCATATAGTTTTCCATCGTCCGCGTCGATATAGGCATCGATCAGGCGGTTTCCCCGGTCGTTGTTTTTCTGAATGTTCGAAAGGCTGACCTTCCACACTGCCACGTTATTCCGAGGCTCCAGCACGTCGATCGCGGAATAGAGGACAGCGTCGTAGGCGGAACGATCGGCTTCTCTCACGGAATCAGGAAGAATACTCAGTTCTTTCAGCGTTTCAAGGCCCTCGTTTACGACCCCAAACAGCTCCTCCTCTTTGATCTCACGATCAGACGGTCCTCTGTGATTGACGATAAACGCATACGTTCCCGCTGTCTCTCCGTAGGCTTCACCGGAAGCCTCCTGCCTCTCCCCGGCATACGGTTCGCTCTCAGGAAGCGTCTGGCTGTTTAAAGCCTCCGCCAGGATAAACAGCTTATCACTGCGGCTTAAGGAGTATCGGTACCCCTCGCCTTCTCCCTCCCCATCTTTTACGTGGATCTCATTCAAAACCGATTTGTCGCGATATCCGGATATGGCTTCCGGCCCCCAGATGGCCATAGCCATGACCAATGCGGCAAACAGAAGCAGCAAGAAATTTACAGCTGTTTTTTTCATGCTTCGCCACCTCCTTCACCGTGGCTCCGCCAGGCGGCAGGAGCGCCGTCTTCCCGCGGGATGACAAAGCTGAAGCAGGAGCCTTTTCCCGGCTCGCTCTCGATTTCCAGCCTGCTGTGATGCAGAAGCAGTATCTCCTCACAGAGAGCCAGCCCCAGTCCGGCTCCGTTTCTGCTCCTGGAACGGGATTTATCCACCATGTAAAATGCCTTTGTTATCTTGTAAACTTCCTCCTCCGGAATCCCGACACCGTGATCCTTAACGGAAAAGCGGTAGCCCTCCGAAACGGCATACCCATCCACATCGATGCGGCTGCCTGGTTCTGAGGCCTTGCAGGCGTTGTCCAGAAGATTGATGAGCACAGATTTTATCAGGCTGGCGTCACACCGGATCATCCCTTCATCGTAAGTAAAATGAAAATCCATATTTTTCTTCGCCGCGTACATATCATACAGGTAGAAAAACAGCGATTCCGCAGAGACCATCTGAAGCTCGATCTCCTGGCGTTTCGTCACAATGATGTCTAACAGCCGAAGCGACATTGTCTCCAGACGCCGTCCTTCTGTATAAATGTAATTGGCGCACATAAAACTCTTCTCCTCATCCAGACGGTGAGACCGCAGCATATCCGCATAACCGATGATCGCGGTGAGCGGCGTCTTAAGCTCATGGGCAAAGGCCCCCACGAAGTCTTCCCTCGCCCGGATCTCTTCTTCCAGCTTGATGATATTATCTTCCAGTGCGTTGGCCATACGGTTAAAATCCGCTGTCAACTGCCCCAGCTCATCATCGCTTACGAGCCTGGCGCGATAGTCGTAGTCGCCTGCCGCCATCCGTTTCGTGGCCCGCGTCAGCAGCCGGATCGGCCTTGTCAGCCAGGAAGAAATGAGATGCATGAGAACCGTTCCCAGAAGCAGAATCACGACCGTCACTCTCCGGTAAACCACAAAGCCTGTAGCCCGGTCATGAAACACCTCTGTGACGTCTCTCATCGTCTCTAAATAAAGGCTCTTATCCAGCGCCTCTACCCGGGCGGCCGTCTGAATATAATAGCTGTCCTCCAGCCGGATCACCCGGTAGGTCTTCGTATTTTCGTCAAGTGCGAGAAGCAGCCCGTCATCGGCCGTGAAGCCGTCGGCTGCGTAAAGCACCTGTTTCTGATCATCGGAAATCCGCAGCATACGTCCCGTGTCCTGCCCGCCTGCCTCTAAGTTGGAGGCGATCTGACGTGTCGTGTCTTCCTGCAGCACATCATATTTGGCCGGGACATTGAGCGCGGCCGTCTCAAATGCAAACTTCAGGATGCTGCTCTCATCGAGCGCCTGCCCGGCTTCCCGGTCCAATGCACGCTCAAATACGTAATTAACGAAATAAAAACCGCTGAATCCAAATGCGGCCGCCATGACAATCATGGTCCATAAAAGCAGTTTCAGTGAAAATTTCATCGCCCTACCTCAAGCCGGTACCCCACCTTATATACGGCCACCAGCCGTGGAAATTCGCCGTTTTCCCAGTTCAGCTTCTTCCGGAGACGCTGTACATGCAAATCCAGCGTACGGCTGTCGCCGGAGTATTCGCCCTCCCACACCTTCTCGTACAGAGTTTCCCGAAACAGCGCCACATTCCGGTTCCGCAAAAAAAGGACCAGGAGCAAAAATTCCTTATTGGTCAGCTCCACCGGCCTTCCGGCCTTCACGACGGTCCGCGCCTCCACATCGACCACCACATCGCCCGCGGACAGACGCCTCTCCGTCTTATTATATCTGCGCAGAACCGCCTCCACTCTGGCCACCAGCTCAACCACATCAAAGGGCTTCACCAGATAATCATCGGCCCCCAGCTTAAGCCCCTTCACCCGGTCTCTCACCTCATATTTTGCGGTAATGAAAATGACGGGTATCTCCATGGGGCGTATGTATTCCATGATGTCGAAGCCGTCAATCCCCGGCAGCATGATATCCAGTAAAATGAGGTCAAATTTCTCATTTTCTATGATTCTGAGCGCCTCCGCCCCATCCTGAACCGCCGTGCAGTGGTATCCGGCCTCCGACAGGTTCAAATCGATCAGATCGCAAATCGGTTTCTCGTCGTCCACTATCAGTATTTTTATCATGATTCCTGTCTCCACCCCCAATATGCCCTGGCCTTTTCCACCAGTTCCTCCATCGTGCTGTCGTCTTTGCTCTGGTACTGTTTCTTAAATTCTGTTTCCGGATAGAATCCGCCTGTCTTCTGATAATAGATGGAATAATCATTTTCCAGGATCGTCTCACCGTCTTTTCCCTCATAGCTGTACCGCGCCAGAACCGCCAGATCCTTCATCCCGTCGCCGTCAATGTCTCTGCAGGCGACTCCCTTCAGCGCATACAGATTTTCATAGTCGCCCATGGGCTGGAAGCTCCATACGATGTAGCCCTGCTCATTGACGAGATAGACCATAAATACGGTATATTCCGCCATCCGGTACGTTCCCGGAACCACCAGTAAGTTCCCCAGCTTCTCGAACCTGCGCCAGTAACTCTGCTCGGATACCACCGTGAATCCATGTTCCTTTAATTCATCCAGCGTGGCGGCTGTATACAGGAATTCCGTTGAATAACCGTCCTCTAAAAAAGAGGCAATAAACCGGATACTCTTGTTCATTCCAAACCGGTTAATCTTGTCGGAGAGGCGCCAGTCACGGTAAAAACCATTTTCATTCTGAAACAGCACATCTCCAACCTTATATGCCCTGCCTGCGGCGGAATCTTCCTTTTCACAGGAAGTAATCAGCAGAATGTCTGTCTTTCCGTCTCCGTTTAAATCCTGAAAAGAGACGGCGGAAATACCCTGATTGAGCTGATTAAGCTCCCCTCTGACCTGATTGTTTGTCTCCAGCTGATCCGTATGATAGACCGTGTTTCCGTCTTCATCTGCAAAAAAAAGGACGAGGCGGCGATACGTCCGGTCAATGGCCGGAATCATTGAGACATCCCCAAATGCTTTAACCGTCATGGTAAATACCTGGTTCTCTATAATATCGAAACCGCTTGCGGCGATATCCGCCTCTTTCTTCACACTTTCAAGGCGTTTCTGATAGGCATTGTAGGCGTAAAGCGCACTTTGCTCCTCCTCCGCCTGCACGGGAAAGCGGCCGGGACAGGCCGCAGAGAACAGGGACAAGCACAGAAGGCCTGCCGCGGTGCGGACAAATAATTTTCTGTATTTCAAAGGGATCACCTGCCTTTTTCTTCGGACTAAGACGCCATTCGTGTACATTGATATTTTATCAGACATAGCGGGAAAATGGAATGGCGAAAGCAAAAAAGCGGGAACCGCCCTCCTGACATATTCGATGATTCGGTGGATCACTATCACCTGGCTTCGCTTAACCCGAAAAAGCCTTCCTGAACTCTTCGTATGATATATTTTCCGCTGTCACTGTCGCTTTCTCCCTGACGCCGCAGGATTCCCGCCAGTTCACTGCTCTCCACCGCAAATTTTGCTTCGCTGACCGCGTGGCGGAACAACACGCCCTCTGTCTCCCATTCATCGATGGAGCTTCCGCCTTCCTCACACGGAATCAGGCCTATCTTTTCATCCTGATTTTCGCGGCACCAGGCTTCTGCAAAGGACGCTGCCATGCTTACGCCTGCAACCGGCCGGTCATAGTTTATCGGCTCAGTCATCATCTGCCATCTTCCGCTGCGCAGCATCTCGATTCTTTCATTATAGATATGGGGCATTTCATGGATTCCTGCCTCCGTTACAACAAATCATTTTTTCCTATAAGCTTCCTTCGCATTGTGAGCGAAAAAAATCAGGGCGGTAACCGGTCCTGTTGTATCCAGTATACCATAACCGGAATAAAATTTCAGCAGTTTTTGGCTTTACCGTAGTTCACAACGCTGTCTTTCTGTTTTATAATGAACCTGTAAGTACACATAGGGAGGATGTCTATGAACGAACGAATCGTGGAATACATCAACATTTTAGGGGGATTTTGCGGAAAAAGAGACGTTTCCGAACTGTCTCCGGAAGAGTTAAAGAAGACCTACGGAATCAATCAGGCAGACGTCATGGTGCTGTTTGGCGGCAGCATCCTGTGCGGCGGCGATGTGCTGGCCCAGGCGATGCAGAACCATGCCGCGAAAAAGTACGTCATTGTAGGCGGAGCAGGCCATACCACGGAAGCGCTGCGAATCCGGGTCCATCGGGAATTCCCTGATATCGAGACGGCAGGACTGCCGGAAGCCAGGGTCTTTGCTTCCTATCTAAAGGCACGCTATGGGCTGGAGGCCGATCTTCTGGAATGCAGCTCCACCAACTGCGGCAACAATATCACGTATCTTCTTGATCTGCTGCGGGAAAATCAGATTTCCTTCCGCTCCATCATCCTGGCGCAGGATGCCACCATGCAGCACCGCATGGAAGCCGGACTGCGCAAGTACGTCTCGAATGACGTCACCATCATAAATTATGCCGTCTACCAGGCAAACGTCATCATGAAGGACGGGAAGCCTGCCTATGATACAGAAATCTATGGCATGTGGGACATCGACCGTTATCTCACGCTCCTCATGGGGGAAATCCCCCGTCTCACTGATGGTCCGGAGGGATACGGACCCCTGGGCAAAAATTATATTGCGCATGTCGACATTCCCGACAGCGTCGCCGCCGCTTTTGATGAGCTTCAGCACACCTGCCGCGGCATGGTGCGGCAGGCCAATCCGCTGTATGCCTCACGGGACTAGCGGCCGCTCACCACTGCCCTGTTACAGGCTTTGCCAGTCCCCGCACCCGGGTCTCCGTTACGGGTCTCATAATGAAAAGCAGGATTGGATTACCGGCTTGTAATGATTCTGCCGGTCATTCTACCCTGCTTTTTCTATCTGAATTAATCTCAAAATGGATTGTACTTACGTATGCTCCGCCCGTTTAGCAAGTTCCCGCCTAAGAAGTTCCAGCTCATCGTCTTTTGCTCTCAGTTCTTCTTTATTAAGCCTTAGTTCTTCTTCCCTCTTCTGCGCCTCCTCTTCCAGCCTCCTGATCTCTTCCTGCTGCTCTTCAATCATCAGTTCCACCGTGTTCTTATCATATAATGCCAGCGTCTCATTATACATCGCTATCAACTCCTCCGGTTTTCTCTGAAACTCTGCGATCTCCATGTATAGTTCCCGAAAAGCCGGATACGCCTCTGTCACCCGGATCATATCTTCCGGTTTGTCTGAACTCAAAAAATACAGCCAGGCATCCAACTCTTTATCTATATTGTGAGTGATTTCCTGAAAAATGTCAAGTGCTATAAAGATATACTCCTGCAGTAATTCCAACTCCAGTCCGGTGTCAAATTTCTGGCTGGAACGGTGAATATACTGGTCAGGAATCTGATGGAACTCTCTGGAACTGTGCTCTACCAGCACGATTGTATAGACCTTCTGAAGATCGCGGTAGGAAAATTTTTTCTTCTTCAGACTCTTCTGCCGGTCATATTGCCGGATGATCAGATCTGAGGAGTAACAGGCACTTCGTTGTCCTGGAAAATGGTAGCCAACCTTCTGGATTTCCACATTAGCCAACGCTCCCGATTCCAGCTCCACAACAATATCCATAATGATCAGCGACGCTTCCGCCGCCAGTCGTTTGGACTGTGACGGCAAAACCTGTTTTACCGTTACTTTCTGACCGATTATTACAGTTAAAAGCCGCGACAGCCTCTCCCCGTGAATCACCGGATCAAATATGTGCTTAAAAAACGGGTCATACGTTATCTTAAGCCCTCTCGTTCCTTTGACAAAGTCGAGGAGTTCTCTCTGCATATCCTCTGTCAGTGATAAGTACTGTCCATAAGCAGGCGATTGTTCTAAAATTCCTAATGCCTCTTTTTCGGACAGCACAAGTCCGCCCATGCAATTTGATGGTTGCTTTGTGTTCCTCATACGCTTTTTCTCCTTATTCAGGTATGATTGGTTGAAATAAGTGGCGAAATGCCAGACAACAAAGCCCCATATTTTCATCATCTGAAAATACGGGGCTTCTGACTTAAATCCTCTGTATTCCTTATCCGCGTCCAATCCTCTCTGCGATCTCCACAAGACTAGGCAGACAGGCGTCAAAGAACATCTTATACGACTGACAGAAGTACTGATGATTCCCGTAATCCTCCTGTCTGGTTCTCCGGCAGCCGCCGCGGCAGAGCATTGCATATCGGCAGTCTGCACATGCCTCCTCTTTCTGAAGGGATTTCTCAATAAATTTTATCTCTTCCCGCTTCTTATCTATCATCTCCACCGTATCCGTCCGGAAATTCCCCAGACGGTACTCGTCCAGAACATAGAAATCACATGGATATACGGTTCCATCCGCCTCTACCACGTACTGCATTCCGCAGGTCCCGCGCATGTCGCAGGATTCCGGCATCTGGCCCAGCAGAATCGCGATATAATTCTCAAACTGCCGGATATACGGCTGTTTTCCCTCCTTCAGATCACTAAACCACAGCTCGAACAAATCGATCAGAAACGTTCCGTACGCCTCCGGTGTCAGCGAATAATCCCGGCCACCCGGTTCTTCCATGAGCGGATCGAGACAGGCGATAAACTGCAGGTAATTTAACTGGTTTTTCCGGTAAAACTCATACGTTTTTTTAATATGAGGCGCAGTTCTCGCGTGCACCACGGAAAGTATGTTGAAATCCACTCCAGTCTTCTTAAGCATTTCAATATTTTCCATGATCCGGGTAAAACTGCCTTTTCCTGCGGGAGTTTTCCGGTAATAATCATGCTGCTTCGGTCCTCCATCCAGGGATACGCCCACAAGGAAATGATTTCTCACAAAGAATTCCGCCCACTGCTTATCCAAAAGTGAACCATTCGTCTGGATTGCATTGAAAATCTTCACGTTGTTGACATTGTATTTTTCCTGAAATTCAATGGATTTTTCAAAGAACGGAAGCCCGCTGAGCGTCGGCTCGCCTCCCTGATACGCGATCGTGCAGCTTCCCTCCGAATAAGCCAGAACCTGGCGGATCACAGCCTCTAATGTCTCAACTGACATAAACCCGTAGGCCCCCTGTTCCCGTTTGGACATCGTATCATAATAAAAACAGTATTCACACCGCAGGTTGCAATTTCCTGACGATGGTTTAATCAGTACACTGATTGGCGGCATAAGCACCCTCCCTCTTTCGTACCGGCAATCATGCCGGCGGCCATTTTCATAAACACACTGATAAATATTATAATGGTTTCTTACCGTAAGTACAAGAGTAAACTTAAGCCACCAGGACAAACACAGCCTGAGAGGGAAGGGGAGAAGCGTTCCAGTTACCCTCTCTCAATCTCCTCCACAATCTCTTCCAGCGTCTCAATCTTTACCGCCCCAAACATCGCCAGGCTCCGCAGAGGCATGTCAAAAAGCATGGACAGCATCATGCGGCTGATGTCATCTTCTCCTGCGTACTGGGCCGAGTATCCCTCCACAAGACCGCCCAGCAGGGCTTTTCCTTTTTCGCTGGTCAAAGCTTCTTTTACGGTTGTATTCAGTGTAATTTCGCTGACAGTCGGCGTTAGGGGGAGTTCTCCCTTAAACAGACGCTTAAACTGCTCTCTGTCTGCTGAGAAACGGCCGTCCTTTACAACTTCGCTGACATCATATCCGGGTATGCCGGAAAGCTGCTTCCCCTGAAGTTTCAGTTCCTTGCTGAGTCTTAACTCACGGCTGGAGGACGCCGCATAAATCTGATACGTACCCGCTTCAACCGCCCAGCCGGAAAGGTCCGTATCGTAAATGGAAAAACTTCTCTTGTCCAGGCCGATTACCACTTCCTGCGATTCTCCCGGCTGCAGGAACACTTTTTTAAAGCCTTTCAGCTCTCTGACAGCACGCATCACAGCCGACTGTTTTTTGCCGATATAGAGCTGAACCACTTCACCGCCGGAGGTTTTACCCGTATTGGTCACTGTAATTCTGGCCTCACCCTTCTCTGCCTCTTCATCCCATATAAGTTCCATGGTATCGTAAGAGAAGGTCGTGTACGACAGTCCATATCCAAATGGATAGGCTACCGGTTTTTCAGCCCAGTCGTAGTAACGGTAGCCGACAAAAATACTTTCGCGGTATTCCACGTCCTTTCCTTCTCCTGCGAAATGCTCATAACACGGGGTATCTTCCAGTGAAAGCGGAAACGTCTCCGCCAGGCGGCCGGAAGGATTCACCGCTCCGGTCAGCACATCTGCGCAGGCGCTTCCCGCCGCCTCTCCGCCCAGACAGGCGAGTAAAATACTCTCCACCTGCTCTCTCCATGGCATTAGGACGACGGAGCCGCAGAGGAGAACGACCGTTACATGGGGATTTACCGCAGCTACCGCCTCGATCAGCGCTGTATGGGACTCCGGCATGTTCAAATGCGTCCGGTCAAAGCCCTCACTCTCATAGGAATCCGGCAGTCCGGCAAATACGATGACACCGTCCCGCCCCTTGGCACAGGCGGCTGCCTCTTCTATCAGCGCCTGATTGATGGTATCGTGTTCCAGCTCATAACCAGGAGCATATTCAAATGCAATGCCATTTTCGCGGAGAGAATCCAGCACGCAATCGACCTGATGGGGATTGATCTTTGAGCTCCCAGCGCCCTGATATCTGGGCGCTTCGGCAAATGCGCCGATCACCGCATAGGAACCGTCTTTCTTGAGCGGAAGCATTCCGTCATTTTTGAGCAGTACTGCTGATTCTGCCGCAATCCGCCTGGCAAGCTTATGGTGTGCCGCCGCGTCGTACTCCTTTTTACGGACCTCACAGGCTTTCCTGATCATGGTAAGGAGACGCTCTGCCGCGCGGTCTAATACCGCCTCATCCAGCTCTCCGTTTCTCACCGCATCGGCAATTTTCTTATCATTATGGGGATCCGGTCCTGGCATTTCAAGCTCAAGCCCGGCTTTCAGTGCTTTCACCCTGTCATTCATGGCGCCCCAGTCAGTCATGACCAGCCCCTCAAAGCCCCACTCTTCCCGAAGAACCTCCGTCAGCAGCCACTCATTTTCACAGGAATATACATCGTTAATCCGGTTATAGGAACACATCACGGTCCATGGCTGCGCCTGTGTTACCGCCTTTTCAAACGGGGCCAGATAGATTTCTCTGAGCGCCCGCTCGTCCACCACCGAATTGCTGACAAGCCTGGCCTTTTCCTGATTGTTGGCGGCAAAATGCTTGAGAGACGTTCCGATTCCCTGGCTCTGAACACCGTTAATCCAGGCGGCTGCCATCTCACCGGCCAGATACGGGTCTTCGCTGAAATACTCAAAATTACGGCCGCAGAGCGGAGAACGCTTGATGTTGGTTCCCGGTCCTAAAATAACCGCAACCTCCTCCTGAACACACTCCTCTCCGATGGCCTGCCCCATTTCATACAGAGCTGCTTCATCCCAGCTGCTGGCCGAGGTGACCGCAGGCGGAAAACAGGTGGCTTTCACGCTCTGGTTGAGCCCCAGGTGATCCGCCTCGCCGGCCTGCTTGCGCAGACCGTGAGGGCCGTCGGTTACCATGATGGAGGGAATATCCAGATGTTCAATACCTTCCAGCTGCCAGAAATTCTTTCCGGAGCACAGAAGTGCCTTTTCTTCCAGAGTCATGGATTTTACCAGACCTTTTATATGATCTTTAATTCCATTTGTCATAGTTTTCAACCTTTCTTTCTCTCGTCCAGTTCCGTGCGGATTTGGGAGTATTTCTCATTGGTAATCTCATAGAATGCCATAGAAATCAGGGATGCTATATAACCGAGTACCGGCATTCCGAAACGCAGGAACACGATCATATTTAATACCTGCGGAGTCTGCTCCTGATTTGCCACAAAGCCGACCAGTCCCATGAAGAAGCTGGCGATAAATCCGCCGATCGCCATGCCGAACTTGTTGATAAATGTCAGGGAGGAGGACATCAGGCCATCTGCTCTCTGACCAAATTTCCACTCGCCGTAATCAGAACACTCCGGAAGCATCGCCCAGCCAAGGTTGCTTGGAATACGGGAAATGAATCCGAATACAGCCATCATGCTCATAAGAATCGTAACCGATGCCGTAGGCTTCAGCCACATGACCACCAGCGGTACGATCGAGAACAGGCTTCCTAACCAGTACAGGCGCTTTTTCCCAAACACTTTGGAGAGTGCAGGAAGCAGCGGAAGGAGAATGATTCCGGCAAACAGAATGGCGGAGGCAACCTTGGGAACTAAATCTACCCGGTTTAACACATACTTAAAGTAATACATATTTACAGCGCTGTAGGTCGCGTTGGCCAGTACATCCGTACCGAAGGCGATCATGAGCATCAGCATGGGCTTGTTTTTCACCAGCAGCTTCAAATCTTTTGCCATGTTCATCGGAACGCGTTCTTTTTCCATATCACAGACATCGTACTTCTTTCCGCCCCATGCGCAGATCCAGAATGCGGCAGTCGTCAAAATACCGATGAGCGCGCCATAGATGGACCAGCCCTGTTTACCGCCGCCAAATGCCTCTACCAGTGGAAGTGCCATGATGGTGATAATAAACTGGGATACGGTTCCCATGCCCTGCTTCCATGAAACGATGACCGTTCTCTGATACGGATCCTGAGACATAACCGGCGTCAGGGAATGATACGGGATATTTACTACGGTTGAGGCCAGAGAATATGCGATGTAGACCGCATAGACGTAGACCACTTTCATATTCGGTGATAAGTCCGGCGCGGTGAAAAGAAGGAAGATGAGGAATCCAAGGACCGGAGCTCCCCAGATAATCCATGGCCTGTATTTTCCCATTTTCGAGCGGGTATGGTCGCCCATCATTCCCATAATCGGATCGGTAAATGCGTCGATAAATCTGGATATCAGCATGAGGCCGGAAACCACCATGGAGCTGATTCCGAAGATATCGGTGTAAAAGAATGTAAGATAGGACATTACAAGAAAGAATGCGAGGTTTGACCCCAGTCCCCCAAATGAATATTTGAAAACATCCAAAAACTTTGCTTTTGCATACTTCGTTTCCATACGTTTCTTCTCCTTTATAAACAAATGTTTCGTGTAAAATCCTTTTCCATTCTGGTGTCTTTTTGAAATGGAACGACGTCACACGTATCCTGGTAAAATTCCAGAAGCTTTTCCTTCATCTCCGCGATCATGGGCGCATATTCAGGGCATCCGATGCGGTTTTTAGTCTCCTTCGGGTCCATCCTCAAATCGTAGAACTCGTCTTCCTCATAAAGTCTTCTGATATATTTGTAATCCCTTGTACGGCACATCGTGGCTTTTCCGTTGTACATCTCATCGGAAGCCTGTAAAAACTGTCTCGGATAGTACTGACCGCCCGGATCCGGTACGGCCTGGCCCCCCGTCTCCTTGCAGTGGTCCTCTCCCTTTCGGAAACCGCCCTCACAGAACACTGCCTGGCGAAGCGCCTCTTCCCGCTGTTCCATATAAGGAATCAGGGATTTTCCAAAATGTGTGTGCTCGGCGGGCAGCTCGGCCACCGCCTCCGCAGTTGCGTAGAAATCAACCAGCTCCGTCATTTCCTGACTGACGCCATGGCGTTTCTGCATCGCAGCGGGCAGCTTCACAAGAAACGGGACATTGGTCAGGCAGTCCTCAAAACAGTTCTGAACCTTCTCCACCAGACCGTAATCTCCGGTATAATCTCCGTGATCGCTGAAAAAGAAGACAGCAGTATCATCGTAGATGCCTTTTTCCTTCAATGCACGGACGATCTGCCCCGTCAAGTCGTCCACCTTGCTGCACATCCCTAAGTAAACCGCCCGCAGCTCATCGTACTCCTCTTCACTCCAGTCCTTCATGTTCTGCAGTACCGCCAGTTCCCTCTGCATTCTGGATTTTCCCATATATCCCTCCGGAGGCAGAATTCGTTCCGGCAGCTTCTTCCGGTCAATGCGGCTGAAATACGGCTCGCTGATCTGATAGGTCGGGTGGGGAAGCATCAGGGGCAGAAAGATGCAGAATGGCCGTTCTTCCTCATAGTCCCGGATAAATTCTGACGCACCCTCCGTCCAGACCTGATCCAGGTCTTTATGCTCCGGCAGCTTCCCCCGGTAAAAGGAATAGAAATTCTTTCCTCCCGGTTCTCCCCGGAATGACTCCCTGGGAAGTGCATCCGGTTTTCGATCTTTTCCGACAGTAAAATAAGTATCACAATAGCTTTTATAATACTCTGGATTCTGTGCCGGCAGCAAGTCATTTCGCTGGTTCATCCAGACATGGTACCCGTGCTCCTTCAGACGCTTTAAGAGAACCGGCTCGTGCTCATGCATCATGTGATTCATGGTACGGTGTCCTGCGACATGGGGATACCAGCCGCTCATAAAGCTGCACCGCGAGGGGGTGCACACCGGATTCTGACAGAATGCATGTGCGAAGGATACCCCCTCTTTTGCCAATTCATCCAGATTTGGCGTAACTGCCGCCGGATTTCCCAGATGGAACATGGAATCCGCCCGCATCTGATCCGGATTGATAATCACTATGTTCGGGCGTTTTTTCATAACGGCCTCCCTTCCTCGAACCCCAGACGGCAAAAGAGCTCTTTCGGGGCGTCATTTTTCTCCATATATTCCCGGATGTAAGCCTTCATCTGTGCGCGTACGGCCTCGTCCTCCAGGGAATGTTCCTGATCCGGGTCCTCTTTTAAATCGAACAGCAGAGAACCGAATGACGTCGTGTCTCCCATATGGTCCTTACTCTCAATCTTCATGACCCTGCAGCCCTTCGTGAAGGAAAATGGCTCCGCCAGCCCCAGCCCCGCCAGTTCCTCCGGGCGGAACATGCACCGCATATGGGTAGGCATCAGCGTATACTCACAGACGGGAATCTCGGGATGCTCCGCCGCATGCATGTACACATACCTGCCGTCTGTCACATCCACCTGACTTCCATGGTATCCGAACACCGCGTATTTCCGGATAGGTTCATCGGAATCCATTACGCCGGCAAGCGGCTTTCCTTCCATGTCCTCCGGTATTTCCATCCCGAAAAATTCTAACAGCGTCGGCGCCAGATCGATGGTCTGTACGATCGCATTTCTGCGGATTCCGGCGCACTCCTTTCTGCGGGGATCGTAAATATACAGCGGTGTATGGGAAATCTCTTCGTAGATCGGCATGCTGGTCTTTCCCCACCATCCGTGCTCTCCCAGCAGAAAGCCGTGATCCGTATTGACGATAAGCATGGTATCGTCCCACAGGCGGTATTGGTCCATCATATCCAGAACCTTTCCCAGATACCGGTCGCACTTGGAAAGCAGCGCCGCGTATTCGTAACGAACGTGCTGAACCGTATTCTCATCTTCCGCCACCGTCGCGTAAGGCGGCCAGTCGGCTTCCGCTGCTGCATCTCCCAGAAAGGTATGGGGATAGAGCGCTTTGTCCTCTTTCAGTGAATAGAACGGTTCATGGGGATCGAAGGTCTCGATCTGCAGGAACCAGTTGTCCTCCCCATGGTTCTTCTCGATGAATTCCAGCCCCTGGTGAAATGTAACCGCCTGGGAGGTCTTCTCTTCTGTATCCATATAGCTGCGGTTGACCGCGTCCTGAGCCATCATTCGTCTGTAAGGCGGATAACTCAGCATGACCTCCTTGTTCTTAAATACGGTGCCGCGGTCATAGCGGTATGACAAATCCGCTTTCCACAGATCCCCCTCCTGCCCCCTGGAAATCTCCCAGGATGAATACCGGTTGTGGTAGGTACAGCCCCCATCCTCCCAGTAGTGCTGATGGTCGCTGACGAGATGGGTGTAGACACCACCATTTTTCAGAATCTCCGGCATCGAGTCGTCGAACGGCTCCATCGGCCCCCAGCTTCTGTGGAAAAAGTTGATTCTGCCCGTGTGCAGCTCCCTTCTCGCCGGCATACATGGCATGCTTCCCACATAACAATTTTCAAATTGAACGCTTAAATCCGCCAGCCTTTTGAAATTCGGCGTCTTCGTCCAGTCACATCCGTATGATTCCAGTAAATCGCGTCTCAGGGAATCATACATCACCATAATTGCCTTCATGATACTCCTCCTGTCTTATCTTATTTTCCTGTATCTGCTGTACTCTTCTTAATACCTTTGGTGCGCTCTGTACATCCATTGTTTTTTGAAAACGCTTTCAGAAAACGTTTTCAAAAAAGAGCGATCAAAAGGCTGCTCTTTAAAGCTGCCTTATTGATTCTCTGTCAAAAAACTTTGTTTCATATTCCCTGGAAGTCTCCTCCAGCGGGCAGTCTTCTATCATGTCCAGCAGCAGCTCTGCCGCTCCGCTGCCCATATCCTTCGCGGGTACAAAGAACGCTGAAATCTGGGGAAACAACCGCCGCCCTTCGCCAATCTTATGTTCAACAGACAGGATCGACACGGTCTCCGGCACAGAAAGCCGCAGCTCTCCGCACACACTCAATATAATCTGGGTCGTCTCAATGCCCGGCGAACAGATGGCAGTACAGCCGCCGCCTATTACATACTTTCTGAAATCTGCTATAAGGTCCGGCCGGATATCCGTCATATGTGAGAGCACGATCGGAATCAGTTCCAGTTCTTCCAGCTCTTCTTTTGCCTTTTTTACAATGCCGGCCAGATAATTCTCATGAGTCGTGTAAAAATAGAGGACGATCTTCCGGTGCCCGTCTGCATACAGCGTTTCAATCATCTGATGCATATAGCTTTCGAACTGAGCGTAAACATTAATTCCCTTCTTGTGGAACTTTTTCCCTATGTATACCACAGGATACTCTTCATCCAGGATTTGTTTCAGCGCCTCTTCATCCATGGATTTGCCGTTTAGTCCGCTTAAGAGAAGACCGTCAATCCTTCTCTGCCTGACATACTCCATGAAACGCGGACTCCCCTTCACCCGGTTCGAGTATTCCTCCGACTCACTGATCAATACCATACTGTAATTATGTCTTGTCAGAACCCTCTCGATTCCCTTTAACAATTCCAGAGTGTAGGAGGATTCGAACACCGATCCGGAGTGAAATGGAGTATAGACTCCTATCATATTGGACCTCTGCTTCACCAGTCCTCTTCCGAACTGATTCGGTTCATACTGGTAATATTCCATCGCCTCTTTTACGGCCTGTACCTTCTTATCACTTACATTGGCGCTGTTATTCAAAATCCTGGAAACGGTTGAGATAGAAACTCCCGCCCGCTTTGCTACGTCGTAAATCGATGCTGTCATGTTATACCTCAATGCTGTCATGTTTTGCATTCATTTTTGAAAGCGTTTTCAAAGTTCCTGGATTTATAATAACAAAAAGAGAAATTGTACACAATATGATTTTTCTACAAAAAATTATTTTTTATTTGTGCATATTCTACAATTTTTCCAACTCACTTCTTTCGACTTTCATCCCTTGTTTTTCTCTTCCATACATGCAAAAAGGAACCGGCAAATGGTTCTCCGGCTCCTTCTGTTCGTGCTGTTATTATCTCACTGTTTCATAATTCTTTATTATTTCACTGTTTCGTGCTTCTTTACCAAACGTACTACGTTCCAGCTGTGCCTGCCGAAAACAGTGGAGAAAATACCGTTCTCCAGTTTAGAAGTCTCCGAATGGGTAGGACTCACCGTATCCGGCGCTGCTTCTGTGTTTACTGCTTTCATATCGTCATGAGTCAGAACGATATGTTCCTCCACCTGATATCCTTCAAACTGACGGAAATCACAGGAGACTTCTGCATCGTCCTCCAGATCTTTATTAACCGCGAAAATCGTTACGGCCTCCGCCTCCTCATCCCAGATGCATACACAGTCCAGGGTGGATACGGTACCATAGGTCCGGCTCTCATATACCGGGGCCTTGATCTGAGTCATCAGAACGGTGCCTTTCCCATAGACGCTGGCGTGCATGTATGGATAGAATATGGTCTGACGCCAGGCGCCCGTATCCGATGTCATGATCGGTGCGATTACATTGACCAACTGGGCCAGGCAGGCGACCTTCACTCTGTCCGCATGTCTCAGCATGGTGATCAGCATGCTTCCTACCAGAAGCGCGTCTTCAAAGTTATAGACATCCTCCAACTGGTGAGGCGCCTGATCCCACGCTTTGATTTCCTTGTCCTGCTCGTTGCTGTGATACCACACATTCCACTCGTCGAAGGATAAATTGATATTCTTTCCGCCGTGTTTTTTAGCCTTCACCGCGTCACAGATTGATACGACTCCTGAGATAAAGTCATCCATTCCCTTGGAGCAGGCAAGAAAATCTGCCGTGTCGTCGCTGCGGTTTCCGTAATACTGATGCAGGGACAAATAGTCCACTTCGTCATAGCATTCGTCTAAAACCTGGTACTCCCAGTCTCCAAATGTAGGCATGGTCAGGCTGGAGCTGCCGCAGGCCACTGTCTCAATCTCCGGATCGAGCCACTTCATCATACGGGCCGTCTCTGAAGCGATTCTTCCGTACTCTCCCGCTGTCTTATGACCCATCTGCCATTTTCCGTCCATCTCGTTGCCCAGGCACCACAGCTTGATATCATGAGGTTTTGCGTAGCCGTGAGATTTTCTCAAATCGCTGTAATAGGTGCCGCCCTCAAAATTACAGTATTCCAGCAGATTTTTCGCGTCCTCCGGACCTCTCGTTCCAAGGTTGACTGCCATCATCATCTCACTCCCGGCCTTCTTGGACCAGTCTGCGAATTCATTCAGTCCGAACTGATTTGTCTCAATCACTCTCCATGCCAGATCGGTTCTTGCAGGTCTTAGTGCCTTCGGTCCCACGCTGTCTTCCCAGTGAAAGCCCGATACGAAATTGCCGCCCGGATAGCGCACTATCGGCACTTCCAGCTCCTTTACCAGTTCCAGAGTATCTTTTCTGAAGCCCTGTTCGTCGGAGGAGGCAAGCCCTTCCTGGTAGATACCGCCGTATACGGCACGTCCCAGATGTTCAATGAAGGAACCATATATTCTCTTATCAACACTGCCTGTCAGGAAATACTTATCAATGATAATTTCTGCTTTTTTCATTCTGTCATTCTCCTTTTTTAACTGTATATTCGTAACAGTTCAGACGGCTCATCTTCTTGACCAAAAAGCCGGTCAAGAAACATCGGATATTTTTCCGCCGTCTGAACTGTTACGTATATTCTTTACTCATATCTTATCAGGTCCAGGAGAAAAAACCAGTGACTTTTCTCCGAAGCATTTGATTTTTTCTCCGATTATGTTTATACTGTTATCATCCTATAAAGAATGAAACGAAACGACCAGACGGCAGATGTATGAGAATTAGAATCAGGAGGAAGGGCCATGCTCAATTTTGAAATACATTTCTGTGAATACAACCGGCAGAATCCCCCAAAAGACAGGATTTACCGGCCGGGAGGCAGCGGTGACCACTTATTCCTGCTGCTGAAAACTCCGATGAAATTCTACTTGAATAAAGAACTCACACTGGCCCGGGAAAATGCCTGCATCCTGTATACGCCTCAGACCATGCAGCATTATGAGGCTGTTCAAAAATTCCGGAACAGTTATATCCATTTTTCGTGCTCCGATACGCTCATCGAACGCTTTAAAATTCCGTTAAACTCCATTTTTTATCCTGGAAATCCGGATGAAATCGATGAGTACATCAGAAAGCTTCAGGAAGAACGGATCGCGTCCCGCCCGTTTGCGGAGGAAAAAGAATATTTTCTGCTGAATGAGATGTTTATTGCCATAGCCCGGGCCATGGCCGGGGAGAATACTGACATTGTGGAGAACCGGGAGCTGTATGAGATCTTCTTAAGTCTCCGTCTCGATATGCTCCGTAACTATGAAAAGCCCTGGACAACAGAAGATCTGTGCCGCAGGGCAAACCTGGAGAAGAGTCAGTTTTTTGCCTGTTACCAGAAATTTTTCCAGAGTACCCCTCATGCAGACCTTCTCTCCGTCCGCCTGGAAAAAGCCAAGAATCTGCTCACAAATGAGGCGCTTCCGATTAATCTGGCGGCCCGACAATGCGGATTTTCCGATATCACCCACTTTTCCCGGTATTTTAAAAAAGAATGCGGGTGTTCTCCAAAGGAGTACGCCCGCAGATGGAAAGAAAATTGTCTGCCATAGAATTCGTATATTTAAGAGTGCTGCTGCGAAACGGCTCAGACCCGGAGCAGCTTTCTCACCAGAGAAAGAACCGCTCCGGCGGTGCTGCCGAGAAAGAGAATATCACGATGGGAATTCACTGCCTCCATGGCCGCGGCTGCTCCATTTGCCATCCCTTTCCACGCCTCGGCTTCAGCCAGTATCTCCGGCAGGATCACTGCCGCTGCCACGACTGCCGCCATGCAGAGAAGAAACGGCACAAAGCCTCTTCCCGTATCGTATTTCTTCATGCGCACGCCGCCTCCCGCTCCTGTTTTTGAGGGAATCCAGAGACACCAGATCAGCCCCATAAACAGCGTGATTCCTGCAAAGCCGACGTAGAGAGCCATTCCGTAGTTGGACTCCGCCGCCATGAACCGGATATCACCCAGCGCCTGGCCGTGTTCCCAGAATGACTGTGCCATAAGGAACACCATACCCGCCATCAGGAGAAAGGAGGCCAGCTGCATCACTCTGGAGATGATTACAGTGGCTGTCACCATGCTTTTTACCACCACATCGCCAAAACTGACGCCGTCCTTGTCTGTCTTTTCGATTATACGGGTTTCTGAATCCGGTATGTCGAAATCGCGGCTTACCCTGGAGTCTGTATTACCGCGCATAGATCGGCTGCTCTGGTTCTTTCCCCGGGGCAGCCCGCTATATGCCGAACCACTGCGTTCCCCGCCGGCCCAGTCCCAGTTCTCTTCTCTCTGTGCTTTTCGCCCTGCCATTCCGCGTGAAACCGGCCGTACCTTTTCCCGACTGTCATTCTCTTGACTGCCGTTCTCCTGACTGCTGCGCAGGCGCTCTACCTCGCCCTCCAGCTTTTTCATTCGGGCTTCCTTTTTCTGCTGCTCTTTTCGCTCACCCTTTGATTCTGCTTTTCTCCCATCAGATCCCTCTTTGGACTTTTTAGACTTTGCTGTTTTCTCTTTCGGCTTCTGTTTTTCCGGCTTTCTGCTCCTCGGCTGATAGCTTTCGTTGTCATCTGCCTCTGTATCATCGAGAGTATTACGACTGCCACGGCCGTTTAAGAGGTTGGTATCATCAGTCTGGTTCTCATAGAACTGCTGATCTTCTGCATTTGAAGAGGCTTCTGTAAGATGACGGCTCTTTAAGAGGGCCAGTGCTCCGATGATTGATTTCGCCGGATTGAAAGACTGGGATTCTGTGAGTGACTGGTTGTCTGTATAGGGCTGGTTTTCCTCTGATCGCTCGTATTTAACCGTCCAGTCCCCCCGGCTCCTTTGTCCTTCCATAACCGGCTGTGTGCTTGCGGCGGCCTGTTCTTCCAGGCCCGCCAACTCCTCTGACAGCCGTTTTCTTATCTCATATTCCTCAGCCGATTCCATTAAATAACCGGTGCTCAGCGGTTCTCCGCAGTTATTGCAGTAGTTTCCTGATGTTTCATGTCCACATTTCGGGCAGATCATACCATCAATCCTTTCGTATTATTTCATGTGTAATCTGAATGCTTCTATCATAATAAAGTCCTGTCTTACCGTAAGTAATAAAGTCATATTTCACCATAAGCGGCGGAATATTCGCCGCCGCGGCAGCCGCCAAAGGAATGAACAGGCATGTCTGCCCGGCATTGATATTAAGTATACTATATTCGCTGGCGGGGAAGTATTAAGTTTCTCTTGCAAATTAGAGAATTATATGGACAGAAATGCAGAAAAACAGGAAGATTTTATTGACACAGCGGCATTCTTATGAGATACTGGATTATATAGTTTTGATTACTACATATGGAGGTTCTAATATGAAGACTGCTATTTTGATTGATTCCGGCTGTGACGTTTCTGACGAGCTGGTTCAAAAATATCATATGAAGGTTATGCCCCTTCACATTATTTACCCGGAGAAGGATTACGTTGACGGAGTTGATATTTTTCCGGAAACGATTTATCAGAGATTTCCAAAGGAGGTCCCCTCTACCTCCACACCAAGTCCACAGGACGTTAAAAATATGGTGGAGGAAATGAAAGCGGAGGGATATACTCATGTGCTGGCATTTTCCATTTCCAGCGGCCTTAGCGGTACGTATAATACGGTCAGCCACGTGCTCGGTGAAGAACAGGAACTGACTTCCTTTGTTCTGGATACCAGAAGTGTCTCCTTCGGCGCGGGAATTCTGGCGCTCTGGGCGGCTATGAAGTTGGAGGAAGGCATGAGTTATGATGAGCTGACCGAGGCACTGCCGAAGAAAGTGAAGGAATGCAAGATATTTTATTACATGGATACACTGACCTATCTGCGCAAGGGCGGCCGAATCGGGCTTGTCACCTCAGTCGTAGGCAGTATGCTGAATTTAAAGCCGATTATCTCCTGTAATGAAGAAGGGGTCTACTATACAGTCGCCAAAATCCGGGGTTCCAGACAGGGACTTTCCAGACTTCTGGCGGAAGTAAAGGCCTTTGCGGGCGACGGCCCCTGCCTCACAGCCCTCTTAAACGGTGACGGAAAAGAAGCCGCCGAGGAACTGCGGCCGAAACTGCTCGCCGGTATTCCCCAGGGAACGCTGATCATGGAAAAAGCCATAACTGCCTCTCTGGCCGTGCATACCGGTCCCGGATTGGTTGGGATTGGCGCGCTTAAATTATAAAACACGCATAAGATTGACAGCATAAAAAATGCCATGACAGCAGGCGCCGGATTACCGGTATGGCCTGTTGTCATGGCATTGTATTTTTCTGTTCTATACACGGAATCTGTCATACTCTTTCCAGCAGTCCAGGCAAAGCTTCTTTCCGTCCTGAAGCCGCATCATGTGTTCCGCGGTAGTCTCTTTGCAGCAGTCGCAGGGACAGGACCGGAACAGCCTGGCCCTTTCCGGAATATGGCAGACAGCCTCCTTCACGTCAAATAAGTCTTCCGGTTCCCTCTTCTGAAGATACGCAAAAGATTCTTCCTTCGACGAAAAAGCCGGACGTTCTCTTAAAACCAGACGGATGGACTTTCCCGTTTTCCGGTTATAAAAGGAAAACGCCTGTTTTCCCCTCATATGAAACAGCAGATTCCCCTTTCCAATGCTGCATCCCAGCACAACCTGAATGGCGTCCACGCCGCAGGCGTCATTCTCGGAAATACATACCACTTCCTCGTCCTCGGAAAATCCCAGTTCTAAAAGTTCCATTGCGTATAAGGCCGCTTTATATCCGATTGTCAGTCCGCCGCACACGTGACCGTGAAATTTTGCACACTGTTCCCATAATTCTTTCTTCTCTTCTGCTTTCATTCAAAATTCCTCCATTTGATAAATACTGCACTCAATCCGGTCCACAACAGGGGCAAACGGCTGCAGTCTTCCATTCTTTAACAGATAAATGCGGTCTGATACCTTCGCCGCGCAGGTTAAATCGTGAGTCACCATCAGAATGCTGAATCCTCTGCTGTTCTGAAGCCCCTTCAGGAAACGCAGCACATTGGCCTTGCTCGACGGATCCAGCATGGAGGTGGGCTCGTCCGCAATCATCAGCGCCGGTTCCATGGTCAGCGCCCTTGCGATACAGATTCTCTGTTTCTGCCCTCCGGACAGTTTCTTCACTTTGGTATTCAGGAAATGCGCCTCAGCCGGCAGTCCCACATCACGAAGCGCCTGTTCGATCCGGTCCTTCACCGTATCTGCATCAGCCTGGCCGGACAGAAACAAAGGCTCGCTTACCGCTTCCCGGACAGTCATGGATGGATTCACGGATTCATTGCTGTCCTGAAATATCATCTGGACACCATGACTGCTCTTATGAAGCTGTTTATAGTCGGCGGTTTTACCGTCATACAACACATTTCCTTCAAATTCATCCATATATCCGCCGAGTATTCTGGAAAGCGTCGTCTTCCCAACGCCTGATTTTCCTACCAGGGAGATAAACTCTCCGTGTTCTATCTCCAGACTGGCATCCTGCAGCACATCCTGCTTCCCATACCGCTTACCGATGTGCTGCGCCTCCAGCAGCGTTACAATCCCGCCCCGGTTGCAGGCCACCTGCCAGCCATCGCCGTTATCCGTGAGAGAAGGCCTTTTCGTCCGGCAGATATCCAGTCTCTGACAGCATCTTCCGAAAAACGGACAGCCTCCCAGCCCCTCTTCCTCTGCCGGCCTGATCCCCCAGATATCCTTCAGGAGATTTAAATCCATGGAGGCCCTTAAGAGCCCCTGGGTGTAGGGATGCTTCGGCCGCTCCAGAACCTTTTGCGTCATTCCCGCCTCTTCCACCATGCCTCCGTACAGGATCATAATCCTGCTGCTCAGCTCCCTGGCCAGGCGCAGATCATGGGTGATGATCAGAAATGCAGTCCCGTGTTCCCGGTTAATCCTGCGGATCAGATCGACAAACGCTTTTTTGGAATTGGCATCCATGGAACTGGTCGGCTCATCTAAAATCACCATTTCCGGTGTCAGTGCCATGGCATTGGCCAGTAAGAACTTCTGCGCCATCCCTCCGGATAACTGGTCCGGGTAGCGCTCTAAGTCCGTTTCCTCCAGCCCCGCCATTTCCATCAGTGCTTTCATGCGCTCCCGGTGCTCTCTGGCCGGATATTTTTTAATCAGCGTTTCCCGGAGCTGCTCTCTCAGCCTCATGGAGGGATTCAGCCATTCACCCGAATTCTGAAAGACGATGGAAAACAATTCCATACGAATCCGGCGCACTTCCTCCTCTTTCTTCTCATACAGGGAACTGCCGGCTATGACCACCTCACCCGCCACAGCCGCTTCCTCCTCCAGCAGACGGGACAGCGCCCGGGCCAGCGTAGTCTTGCCGCTTCCCGACTCTCCGGCTGCCGCCAGGATCTCCCCTCTCTTCATGGAAAAAGAGCATGGGCCCAGCGTAAATCCGGGATATTCCACAGTCAAACCATGTACATTCATAATTTCATTCATAATTTCCCATTCCCCCTCTCATTCCTCCCACAGCAGCCACTCCTCCAGAGCCTGTGACAACAGTCTTAAGCAGAGAATTGTGAGCACCAGCATCGCCACCGGCGGGATCAGCCACCACGTCCAGTAATCGGTGAAATAGATTCCCGTAAAGGAGGAGGCATTCTGTATCATCAGCCCCCAGGACTTCGCAAGGGGATCGGACAGCCCCAGATACGCCAGGGAAGACTCCTGGATGATGGTCCTGCCGGTAACTGCAGCCGCATTGACTAAGAGCAGCGGAAGTATTTCACCCAGCATATGCTTTCTCACAATATACCACGGACCGGCGCCGTAGCTCTTTGCCAGCACCACGTATTTCCTGTTCTTTACGGACATCACCTTGGCGCGCACCTGTTTTGCAATGGATGCCCAGGAGAAGGCCGAGACGATCAGAATGATATTCCAGATACTCTGTCCCCAGAACGCTCCGATCACTATCATAACCGGAAGCTGCGGAACAGACAGAAACACATTGGTAATAAAGGAGAGGACCGCATCAGTCCTTTTTCCGCAGTATCCCGCGCATACGCCGAACACTCCGCCTGCGGCAAAGGAGCAGGCGGCCGCTGTCACTCCCGTCAGCATGCTCAGATAAAATCCCTTCGACAGCTGTGCAAAAATATCGATTCCCAGGTTGTCCGTTCCCAGAAAATGGACGGCCGACGGCGCTTCGAGGGAGGCGCCGGAAGACTTAACCGGGCTGTGGGGGTACAGCGTCAGGCCATACAGGCAGACAGCCGCCAGAAGAAGCAGGAGGATGAAATACCTTCTGATTCGTTTCATCTCAATTCCTCCCGGTCAATCCCTGCGTTCAGCACGTCCGCCAGAAACAGGCTGGTGAGCACCAGAACCGTTGACAGCAGAAAAAATCCCTGTATCATCGTATAGTCCCTGTACCGCACGGCTTCCCGCATCACCAGCCCCAGCCCCGGATAAGCAAATACATTTTCGATCAGCAGCGTACCGCCAACCGCGGTTCCTACATTCAGGAAAAAACGAACCACAATCGGCGTCATACCGTTTCTGAATATGTAACTCCAGCGGATTCTTCCCGCTTTCAGTCCCTTGGCCCTGGCATTCATGAGATACGGTTTCGACATCACTTCCAGGAAGCTGGCCCTCGCCGTGAAGTAAAATCCGGGAAACATCACAATAACGAGGGACAGCACCGGCAGAAAGCCATGGGAAATCAGATCCCACGCCCTCTCCCCGCCCGTCTCGTATCTGGCAAATGCCGTCGCCCCGCCCGACAGAGGCAGCCATGAAACCTTTGCCGCCACCAGAAATAAGAGCAGCAGCCCGACTAAATAGGCGGGCACCTCCGTAAGGGCGGATAATATCCGAAAGACCGCCCGGTCGAACCATTTTTTCTGCATTCCAAACAGCGCCAGCGCCGTACCGGTCACCAGGCTCATGATTAACGACAAACCCATGACGGAAAGGCTCCAGGGCAGACGTTCCTTCAGCACAGTAGTCACCGGCTTTTTGTAATGGATGCTCAATCCAAGATCTCCGGTCAGATTTTTCCTGACTGTCTGTACCAACTGCTCAGCAAGCGGCTGATCCAGGCCGTAATACGCCCTCATCTGGTCCAGCTGCTCTTTCGAATACTCGGTGTCCATGTCCTCGCCGGAAACCGATGAGGTATACAGAAGCGGATCTCCCGGCATCAGACGGGGAATGAAAAAGTCAAACAGGTAAATCACCAGAAAGGTACAGATAAATAGTATGACTCGTTTTCTCATAAACGTTTATCTTTCCATAAAGGACAGACGGGTCTGTTCCGTCTGCTGATACGCGTAAGTCTTCATCCAGCCGTCGTAATAATCCTTGCGGTACATGGAGAAGGAGGACTGATTTGCAATGACGATCAGCGGGACTTCCTCGCTGACCAGATACTCCAGATCCTGAAACATCTGTCTGCGGGCCTCGAAATCCACTTCCTTCATCTGGTCCTCGGCCAGCTTCGTGATCTCATCGCTGCTGTAACCGATCGGTCCCATGCCGTGCGGATTACCGCCCTTATTCTTCGAACGGTCAGAGAAAATGGTTCTCATATATTTCGGCGGATTATTGCCCCAGCCGCCATTGCCTACCAGCGCAAATTCATAGTTTCCCGCATGGACCATCTCATCACGGGAAGCAGAATCGTAGGCTGCAACCGTCACTTTTATACCGGCCGCCTCCAAATCCTGTTTTATAAGCTCTGCAATATCCACATCGGAACCGCTGTCAGCCGCCAAAAGGGTCACTTCATAGTTTTTACTCTCCAGTGCGGACTTCGCTTTTTCGGGATCGTATGGGTAGGCCACACAGTGATCGTTGTAGTAAAGGCTTCCCTGCGGAACGTATCCCGCGCTTCCCACGCTTCCGGCTCCACGGAATACCTTGTCCACGACCGCCTGACGGTCCAGGGCCGCATACACAGCCTTTCTCTGGTCCAGATCGAGAAAACCGGGACATTTTTCAAAGTTAATCAGAAGCTTGTATCCCATGTCATTCGCTTTTTCCACCACGCCGATCCCCGGATCGCTTAAGTATTTATCCTTTAAATCAGCCGGCATGCCGGTGATATCGATCTCATGATTTTCAAATGCCAGAAGGGGATCGCTGACAGGTACAAAAAGCACGCGGTCGGCTGCCGGTTTTCCGCCTTTGAAATCATCGAACGCGGTGAATTCATAGCTTCCGGTGGCCCCGTCATAGGCGGTACACCGGTATGCTCCGCTGCCCGTCAAATATCCGTCTCCCGTGTAGGTGTTCGGGTCTTCCACCTTCTCCCACACGTGTCTGGGAATAATCACAAATGAACCGATGCTGCTCAGCGTATCCGCAGCGGCTTCTTTTACCGTGATGGTAATCGTGCGGTCGTCCACAACGGTGTAATGGTCGATCAGGAAGCTGTCTCCCGCTCCCAGCGAGTTGGATACCGGCGGGTGTTCCCTGAAGTAGTCTATGGTAAAGGCGACATCTTCTGTCGTCAGAGGCGTACCGTCGTGGAATTTTGTATCGGGAAACAGGGTAAACGTATAGTCACTGCCGTTCATTTCCCAGGACTGGGCAAGCCATGGAATATCTCCCGTCTCATCTTCGTCGATCAGGCTTGCAAACACCAGATTCATCTTGGCGCTTCCCGGGCCGCGGGATGCGTTTAAATAAGGGCTGGGAGCTCCCCAGTCCGTCCCTCCCGCCAGCTTGAGCGTCTCCACCAGATGCCCCTGTTTCGTCCGGCCTTCCGTATCCCCGTTCTTCGCCTCACCGGCCTGTTCTGTATGATTCACTGATTCTGACGCCTGTACCGACGTCCCCGCCGCCGGCGTCCCCTGCTTTCCGCAGCCGGTTACTGCTGCCATCGCCATCATGGCTCCAAACATAAAGCTCACTAATTTTCTTGATCTCATTGCTTCCTCCATCTTATCTCTCCTGTATTTGTACCCTTCCCAGCTGTCTTTACTGCGGCGATTATGATGAAAGGCCCGTCTCGCCGGACCGTTCCGCCTGACATAAAAAAAGCCACGAAAGCAGGCACCTGCAAAGCGGTGCGATATCCTTCATGGTATTAAGCTTCATCTTCGTGATGACGTTAGGAATAGTTTATCATAGATTAGTCAAACTTTCCAGAATTTTTACACAATCGTTTGCGTAAAAAGAGAGAGGCGGATTTCCTCCTCTCTCATCTTCTTCTCACTGTCAAATAGAAACAGTTCATTCCATCCCGGTATTCCATTCCAATCTTTGCTCTGTGTTTTCCAGCCGTCTCCGCTGCGATAGCCAGTCCCAGGCCGTAGCCGCTGCAGCTGCTTCTGGCGCTGTCTCCTCTGTAGAAACGCCGGAAGATCAGGGAACGTTTCTCTTCCGGTATGGGTTCTCCCTGGCTGTTCACCCAGAGCTTCGCCCGTTTTCTGCCTGCCGCTTCCAGCTTCACCACGGTTTTCCCTTTGGGAAGGGAGTATTTCACCGCGTTGTCTAAAAGCGCCTTGACCAGCTGTCCCACCTGATCCGGATCACCCAGCATCTGCACCTCCTCGTCCAGCTTATACTCCAGCTGCTTTTCCTCCTGATAGAAAACCGGTTCGAAGGTCAGCACCTTTTCCATCACCAGATCGCTCAGGCTGAAGAGATGGAAGGTCCCCTTCTTCGGCGTGAGGGCGTCATTTTTGGCAAGCAGGAGCAGACTCTCCACCAGAAAACGCATCTCCCTGCATTCCTGAAGGATATGCTCCAGCCATTTATCCGCCTCGGTGGATATGCCCGTATACTGTTCCTGAAGCAGCTCGGTGTTAGCCGTGATCACCGTCAGAGGCGTTTTCAGTTCATGGGAGGCGTCGGCCACAAACTGTTTCTGCATCCGTATGGACTCTTCCACCGGCTTGACGGCCCATCGGGAAAAGAAGTAGGACAGTACCAGGAAACCGATCCAGATACCGGCGCAGGCCAGGCCTCCGTACTGCATGACGCCGTTTCGCAGGGTGTCCTCGTAGGAGGTGTCGGCAAACGCGATCATATATCCGGTGGGGCGGCTGACCCGCAGATACCGGAGATGGTAGCCCTCCAGAAGCCCCATGTCCTCCTCTCCGGCCATTCCCAAAAATGCCATTTCCTCTAAAAATTCCTGTCCCGGAAATGCTTCATAGCCGCCTTCCCACGGCGTCACCATGCCATCCTCCCCCACCATAACAGAGAAATACGGCGTCTGCGCAGGCGAACGGGTGGTGAAGATCAAGGGATGCTCCTCCTGCGACACCACCTTCGCCAGCGCCAGCCTTCCCTGCGCGCTGACCCGTTTCTCCATGATAAATGCCACCGCACAGAAGGTAATCCCGATGACCGCCGTCACGATCAGCATGTTATAGCAGATAAATTTCATCCGAAGCCTGCTTATCTCCTTCATTCCCGTCCGCCTCCTCCATTCTTCTCCATGATCCGGTATCCCAGCCTGCGGATGGTCACTATCACCACATCCGCGTTCAAGAACTCCAGCTTCTTTCTCAGAAATGAGATGTATATCTCCACATTGTTATCGACCGCCTCGCCGTCGCTGCCCCAGATCTTCGACAGCAGCGTCTCCTTGGAGACTACCATGTCGCGGTTTACCAGAAGTATACGGAGGAGGTCATACTCCTTCTTTCCCAGCCCGATGCTTTTTTCCGGTCCATTTAACGTGTAGTCCGCCTGGTTCAGCGATATGTTGCCCAGGCTCAGGCATTCCGGGATCACCGCTCCCCGGCGCCGTAATATCGTCTTCATCACGGCCAGCAGCTCCTGCATGTCAAAGGGCTTTGTCAGGTAATAATCGGCTCCGCTCTCCAGCCCCAGCACCCGGTCGTCGATCTCGCTCTTTGCAGTAAGAATCAGCATGGGAACGGAACAGCCGCTCTTTCGGGCCTTCTTAAGCAGTGTGATCCCGTCCATTCCCGGCAGCATCAAATCCAGCACGGCCGCGTCATAACCGCCGTCCGTGAGTAAAAAGTATCCCGAATTCCCGTCCCCGCAGATATCACAGTCATACCAGTGTTTTAAGATGTCACGGATGGATTCCGCCAGCCGCCGGTTGTCTTCCACGATCAGTACACGCATTTTTTTCATCTCCTTATAACAGAAAAATCCATCTGTATTCTCTCTCAATTCTACGGAGAATGCAAGAGAACACCGATGGATTTTACAGATAATTCACAAAACAGCGTTTTATCGCCCTACCGTCCTCGGATTTCCTTTCTCATAAAGCTGATATAGGAGACGGCAAATACTACGGCGGTCAATGCCAGCAGCCCCGTCAGGTGCGGCCATACCAGCAGCAGACTCTGTCCCAGGGACAGATATCCGTTTATAGCGCCCGACAGCTGCTGCGGAAGTATGATGTTGGTGGAACGCACCTGCGGATTCATGATGGTCGATACCGCTTCACTGTACAGATAGTACGGGGAGAGACGGTTTAAATTCATCTGGCAGTTATAATTGGCCAGAATCTGCGATGCGGTCGCCGTCTGCCCCATGGGATAAAGCACGTTGGCTGCGATACTGACAACCAGCGTCATAAACAGAGCGAAAAAGATCCACAGCGCAATCACCACCATGGCCGATGTGGCCGCGTGGCGGCACAGCACGGAGAAAAGAATGGAGAGCGCCAGCCAGAAACAGATATAGACGGAAGTAAAGAACAGCAGGACGAGTACCCGTCCCAGTTCCTCCCCCGATGGCGGGATTCCCGTAGCCAGCAGCCCCACCGCTCCTGCGATCAGTCCCATGGAGAAGACCATCAAAAAGATGATGGTGGCTCCGGCCAGAAACTTGCCGTTAATGACCGCATCCCGGTAAATCGGCTGAGCCACAAGGCGGTTTAAGGTTCCTTCCGAACGCTCGCTGTTGATGGCGTCAAAGCCAAGCGCCAGCCCGACAAAGGGGCCTAAAAGCGCAATAAACGAGGTGAACGAAGGAATGGAATTCCCGCTCAAAGTAAACAGTTTTAAAAAGATGTAGCCGGAGTCAGACGCCGTCTCCGAGGAGAGGCTGGAAAGCGCTCCGTAAATGCTGGCACAGCTGGTTAAAAGGATTAAGAGCAGCACGATCAGGAACCGTTTGCTGTGAATATGGTCCGACATCTCCTTGCGGTATAAGGCGCCCATGCCGCTCATTCCCGAACGGACGCCTCCCCCCGCACCGTCACTCCTCTCCCTGGCGCTGTTCCCTGCCGAAAGAAAGGAAGCCTTTACTTTTCCTTTGATTGAGACTGCCATTTCCCTTCTCTCCTTTCTCAAAATACGTGCGGTAGATCTCATCCAGATCATTTCCCCTCTGCCTCAAATGGCACAGGCTGTAGCCGCCCTCCAGCGCCTTTCGGTTCAGTTCACGGCTTAAGTCCGAGCTGGAATAGATCACATAGAAATCCCCGCTTCGCTCTATCTTCTCCACATTTCCCAAGTGCTCCAGAAGCTCTTTAAAGCCCCGGTCGTCCGGGATAGCCGCGGCCTCCAGCACGTAATGTCCCTCCCGGCGCATCTGCCCGGCCAGATCGTCGATCCTTCCGCAGGCGATCAGCTGCCCCTCTACAAACAGGCCCACGCGGTCGCACACCTGCTGAATCTGGTAGAGCTGATGCGATGAGATCAGAATGGTCCGGCCATCCTCCTCCGCCAGACTCCGGATTAAAAACATGAGTTCTCTCATCCCCTCCGGATCGATTCCCAGCGTCGGTTCATCCATGATCACTACCTTAGGGTCCTTCATCAGTACGTCCGCGATCCCCAGACGCTGCTTCATGCCCCGGGAATACGTTCCCGTCTTCTGATCCGCAGCCCTGGTCATGCCGACTTTCTCCAGCAGATCTCCGATCCGGTCTTCGATCACCTTCTTCGGCAGCCCGTTTAACTGTCCCGTAAACCGGAGGTTCTCCCGGCCGGTCATATCGGAGTAAAAGCCCACATTATCCGGTAAATATCCTACCATCCGTTTCACCTCAATGGCCTGTCTGGTACAGTCCTTTCCATCGATCGAGGCGCTCCCGGCCGTCGGCTCCGTCAGACCTAAGAGCATCAGGGTCGTAGTCGTCTTTCCGGCCCCGTTAGGCCCCAGAAGCCCGAATACCTCTCCCCTGCGAATGGACAGCGTCAGGTCGCTGACCGCCTTCTTTTCCCCGTAAGCCTTGGTTAAATGGTCCGTTTTTATCATCATTTCATCTTCATAATTTGCAGCAATGTCCATAACAATGACCCCTTTCCGGCGTGACAGCCATTCCGGCTATCTTCTGCCGTATTTACGGAATACGTAGCCCAGTCCGCCTGCTGTACACAGGATGATTACGACCGCCACGATGCCCCAGATGGTGCTGGTCTTCACGGACACACGGAAATCCGCGCTGGATTCCGCCTGCTCACATTTTGCCGTAAAGGTATTCACATAGTCTCCGGTGATGGCCTCAGAGCCCGGTTTTACGTGGGCGATGACTTCCGTCGTGGAACCGGCGGGAATGGACGGGATCACGTTGTTTTCCAGGTTATAGGTTACGGTCCATCCGGATGGCAGGGAGGAATTTAAGGATACGTCCTGTAAATCCACGTTGCCTGTATTCGTCACATTCAAGGTTACGTCCGATTCTTTTCCCGCATAGGCGTCAAAGCTCAGCCGCCCATCCGGCGTTCCCACCTTCAGGCCGTAGCTGCCGGTGATCACCACCTTTAAATCCGTGCTGAGAGTCTCCTCCGCGGAAACCGCGCTGCATGAAATATCGTATTCCCCGGCAGCGATTCCCTCCGGCGGTGTGACGGACACGGTCATACCCTTGCTGGTGCTGGACTCCACCTCGATCGCCGCCACCTTTGTGGTCTCTCCCGTTGGGGTGAAATTCACGTTCCAGCCTGCCGGTGCGTTGGAAGACAGGCTGTAGGACTGGCTCTTCAGTCCGTTGTTAATCAGCGTGGTGCTGAAGCTGAAGTTGGTTCCGGTGGTTCCTTCCTGCTGCGGATACTCCGAGGTAAAGCTTCCCTTTCCCGCCTTCATCTCATTGACAAGGAAGGAGATGGACAGTGTATCGGAGAAGCCGCTCGCCGAGGAGGCGCCTACCTCGACTACGTAGGTTCCCTCTGTCAGTTCCTTTGGTACTGTTACATGAAGCGTCATTTCTGCTCCGGCCTCGCCGTTCTTTACATGGATGCGGCTTATCTGATAATTACCGCCCTGGAGGTATCCCTCCCAGCCGTCGGGCATGGCGGACACTTTAACCTCTGCGTCCAGACCGGAGCCGGTATAATTATCCAGTGTGACCGGGATATTTAAGTTATCCCCCGGCTTAACGGATATTCCGGGATAATCGGTGCTCAGCTTCAGGCCCTCGGCCGCATACGCCGTATGTACATTCAGGAACAGGAAAAGCGCCGCCGCCAGAAAAACAGCCAGAAAAGCCCATGCCCTTCTTTTTTCGTTTCGTTTGCTTACAATTGCTTCCTCCATAATATCCTCCTTTTGATGCGTCTTTGGCATCCGTATTTTTCTTAAGAAGATCATATCGAAGAAACCTTTAATGAACCTTTAATAAGTTTGAAAATACTGTGAAACAAAGAGACGGCGGCAGAACGTTTTTCATGCAACGTTCTGCCGCCGTCTCTTTTATAAGCTGCCCGTCCAGGTACCCGGCCTGTCGGACCGCTTTAATCGTTATCGGGCAGGAGCTTTATGGTGACCATAATGTATTTCAGGAAGGCTCCCTCTTCCAGCTTTATGTCTGTCGGATGCGTCTGGGTTGGAAACTCGTAGGTTCCCTCTTCTACCTCCAGATAGAGCCAGTTATAAGCCGCCTCTCTCGCATTCTCCACAGCATCTTCCAGATCCGGTCCGTCCGCCTCACAGCACTTTAAGTCCGGAAATTCCACATGATATCCTTTATCGTCCCTATGGGGCGTAAAAACAGCAGGGTAAGTAAATGTCATAATCAATTCCTCCAGCATATATGATAAACAGTATTATTATATACTTATTCTGCCCCTTTGTACAGATTCCTTATGAGGAAAGTGATTTTTTCCGGCAGGAAATCTGATCCCTCATCAGCATTTCAAAATCACCCGCAGGCATTGGTCTGGCAAAGTAGTAGCCCTGAACATAGTCGCAGCCGGTCTCACTGAGACGATCCAGCTGTTCCTTTGTCTCCACGCCCTCCGCCACCACGCTTAAGTGCATTCGGCGGGCTAACTCCATAATAAACTGCAGTACGCCCTGATCCGCAGGTTTCGCCGTCTCACTCCGGATAAACGTCATATCCAGCTTTAGGATATCGATCGGCATCTGATTCAGCATATTCAGAGAAGAATAGCCGCTCCCGAAATCGTCCATTTCGATGACAAAGCCCAGTTCCCGGAGATGGCTGACCGTTTCAATAATCTGTCCCGGGTCCTCCGTGTAGGCACTTTCCGTAATCTCAAGATGGAGCCTGGAAGGCGTCAGGCCGTATTTACTGACGGTGCGCATCATGATATCTGCGATATCCGCGTGATAAATATCCGCCCGGGATACGTTCACGGAGACAGGAACGGGCGGATAGCCCTCATCGTCCCACTTGCGCAGATAATAACAGGTTTTATCCCATACAAACTGGTCCAGTTTTGTGATAAATCCATTTTTTTCAAACAATGGAATAAATTCCGCAGGCGACTGGAATCCCCATTCCGGATGCTTCCATCGCACCAACGCCTCGGCTCCGGCCATGGTCTCATTCCATATCCTGTATTTCGGCTGCAGGTAGACTAAAAACTGGCCTTCTTCCAGGGCCGTCTCCATACTGTCTATGATGGCCTGCTGCCGCAGCAGTTCATCCCGAAGCTTATCATCGTAGGCAGCAAAATAGATTCCGTACTGGCCCTTGATACTGCGGGCGGCCAAAAGGGCGCGGTCGCACATCTGGTCCACCGTCACCTTCTGGCTCTCGACGGAATAAATGCCCCATTTCACCGCAACATTTATAGAATTCTGAAGTTTATTAATCTCGTCACTGACCCGGCTAAACATCTCCACCGTAAACTCCTGGTCGAATTCCAGCAGGCACGCGAACTGGTCCGCACTCAGGCGCCCGCATATCCCGCGTTCTCCCACCTGTCTCCGGTACATATCTGCTATCCCGCACAACAGCCGATCTCCGGCGGCCACACCGAATACATCGTTAATCAGCTTAAAATTCTCGATATCGGAGCAGACGATGTAATAATTCCGCCCCGAATTCTGGCGAAGATTTTCCCTCACACGCTGATAAAAGAACTCTTTGCTGTAGAGGCCGGTAAGCCGGTCGTACTGAAACTGATTGATCATAGCGGCTGTTTCCCGTAAATGGATGATGCTCGCAACCCGGTGCCGGATAATCTGAGGCTTATATGGTTTTGCCACGTAATCGGTGGCCCCATGGGACAGGGCTGCCACCTCATCCGCCTCGCTGTCACTCTGCGTCGTGACAATCACGGGGATGGATGCCAGTGCAGGATCGGTCTTCGCAATCGTCAGGAACGTATATCCATCCATAACAGGCATGGTGATGTCCAGCAGAATCAGGGAAATCTCATCCTTTCTTTTCTCCAGAACATCGAGGGCCTGCTGCCCGTTTTCTGCTTCCAGAACCGTATATTCCGGAGAGAGCAGCTCACCTAACATCAAACGATTGATTTCATTATCTTCCACGACCAGAATAGTTTTATTTGCAGGCATGTATTATTTCCTCTTTTCTTCGGGCTGCCATGGACAGAAAGGTACACCGGCAGCGCTGTCCATGACCGGTCCAGTTTATTATACCAAAAGAGACAGCTCAACACAAGTGATCTCTGCAACACATGTTAAATCTGTCACGGCCTCATACAGCAGCTTCTCGGCGGGCCGGACAGCGGAACAAAAGCCCCCTCCGGTTCGATCACAAGAACCAGGGGGTACAGCTCCGTCAGTATTTGAATAGTCCCCACGCAAAGTGCCGCACATAACGCAGCCGCCCCAATTCTACTCAGTTTCATATAACTTCTCCTCGTATAATAAGTTTGTAAGCAAGAAAAGTGGCTTACAGACTTATTCTTTTTTATGGTATAGAGGTAAGGACATCTAAGAGGGATGCCCCTCTCCTTATTCCCATCTATACAGTCAACAGT
>OIES01000037.1_pt1 | contig 96809 bp, 76 predicted proteins | sample 1581811 | NCBI WGS metagenome assembly OIES01 (sample SAMN03281021, study PRJEB24777) | human gut metagenome | isolation source: fecal sample PR177 from 1 month old male Malay infant, vaginal delivered... | reverse complement strand
TAACACCTCCCCCTTTCTTGCCAGCCATTTGGTAGAATATCAAAAGGTCTATTAAAGTTACCTTTTTATAGTTTAAAATAAATATCAAATGTTTTTCAATTCACTATTGACATTTCTTAGCTGGACTGATTTTTACATAGCCAGGCTTATACTCAGCTAACCCTTTATGTGGCTACCATTTACTCTGCTAACTGGAGTATACAGGGTGACGTCAGGTCACGGTCAAGCACTATTTTTTACTACCGTTCACGGTCCTGCCGGCCTCTGAATTGTAATCTGTTTTTTCTATGGCTGCGGCCAGAACCAGTTTCTTCATTGACGAATATCTCTTTTTAGTATAAGCTATGGAAAGGAATCTTATTTATCAGCATTTACCAATAAAGGAGCATGTACCAATGAGCATTCGACTGATTGCCTCCGACATGGATGGCACCCTTCTTGACCCATATACAAATATTTCTCAGGCCAACATCGACGCGATTCACCGTCTGTCCGAATATGGCGTGGAATTTTTAATCTGCAGCGGCCGTGACCACCACGACGCAAAAGGAATGATGGACAGCTGCGGCATTACCTGTGGCTATATCTGTTTGAGCGGGGCCATCATTTATGACCAGACCGGAGCACAAATGGTGAATCTTCCAATGAACAAACAGAATTTAAAGGATATCAGCCACGTTTTCGGAGAGTTCGGGGCTGCTATGGATGTTCTGACCTCTCATGGCCGCTACTCCACTGCCGATCCGGAGAGAAAAATCCTGGAGCTTTACGACTTTTTAAATGGCCGTGCCCCATTTTCGGGAGAAATTCCTGACGAAATCCGGGCTGCCGCCAAAGAGCGCATGGACACCATGACCTTTGTCCGGGACTTGGGTGAAATTCCCGCAGATGCGGATATCTACAAAATCTGTGGGAACGACTTGGACTGCGATCTGGTAATCCGCATGAAAGAGGCATTTACCAACTACCCGGATTTAGCTGCCGCCTCCTCATTTCCCAATAATATCGAACTGACCAACACTGCCGCACAGAAGGGCAACGCATTGAAGACCTACGCTGCGGCAAAGGGAATCTCCCTGGATGACGTCATGGTTCTCGGCGACAGCGACAATGACATCTCCATGTTTACTCCGGAATTCGGCTGGACCGTGGCTATGGACAATTCCATGGACTGTATCCGTAAAAGGGCCAAATATATAACGAAATCCAACGCCGAAGACGGCGTGGCCTGGGCTATTCGGAAGTATGTGTTTGGGGAAGAGGAAGGGAATTTATAGAGAAACTTGAAAATTATTCTCTGCGGCTGTCATTTATGGCGTTAATTCCAGCCTTACCATTCTGTTTCAGCTGTTCGCAGGAGCGTTGGCAGAATTATTTGATAAAAAGACTGCGGTGATATATATCGGACAGGGATTTGGAACGTGTGCGGGCGGACTGTCTCAAGAATATTACCCCAGTTCTTTTATACGGCGCTGAATCTCTCCAGCCATACGAAATGACACATCACAAAACGCACCGTTTTTCATTCGCACTTTTCTTTCCCCCGGTAAATAAATCTCCATATTTTTAATATTAATAATTGCGGATCGGCTGCAATAGCAAAAATAACGGTTCAGACGAGTTTTTATTTCTTTTAAAGTTCCTGACAGCCGCCTTACTCCATTCCAGGTGTATATGACAATCGTATGGGAATTATGACCACAGGTAATAAACAGAATATCATCTTGATTCATAAGGATAGAATCCGGACCGTCTTTTATGACCAGCGCTCTGTTTCCTGCCTGTAAATGCCTGTAATAATTGGTATGAGCAGCTTCCAGACAGGAACAGATTTTCTTCTCAAATTGGTCTGGTTCATCCTTCAAGATAAAATCCATAGCCTCTACCTTAAGTTTAAATGTCAACGGCGCCATCTCATCATGAGTTGTAATAAACACAATATATCCCCGTGGATCATGCTTTCGTATTTTTACTGCAAGTTCCAGACCATTCATGTCTGCATTCGCTGGATGAGGAAGAGTTCAAACGTGCGCTCCTTTTTCTCCGGCGGGCATTCTCTGATTTTACTCCAGGCGAAAAAGCCGATGTGGCAGAGAATCTGGGGGAAATCTGGCAGGTGAACAAGGATCAGGTCTCCGAAACCGTGACCCGCGCCTTAAAGACGGAAGAACTGGAGTTTCCGAGAGTACTCAAAAGTTACATGGGAGGTGACATATATGAAACTGGAAGATAGAATCAAACGGTGGCGGTTAATTCTGGGTGAAGAGAGTGAGGCCGGATTTTCTGCTATGGGCGACACCTCCTTAAGCGGGGAACTGGATTTGATGGATCAGGCGCTTGCCGCCATCTATGACAATACCTCCTCCGGCGGAAGCTTCAGCGCCCGCGGCGCAGGCAAAGGCCCTTCGGCCCCCGTTGTCTCCAAATGGCTGGGCGATGTGAGATCGCTTTTCGACAAGGAACTGGTATCGATCATCCAGGCGGACGCCATGGAACGCTGCGGCTTAAAACAGCTGATGTTCGAGCCGGAGCTCCTGGAAAAGCTGGAACCGGACTTAAATCTGGCTTCCATGATGCTGACCCTGAAGGATCAGATACCAAAACGCTCCAAGGAGCAGGTCCGTTCCTTTATTGAACGGATCGTGGAAGAGATTAACCGCCTGCTGGCAGACGATATCCGCAGGGCCGTTACCGCCGCGGTTGACCGGAAGCGCCACAGCCCGATCCCATCGGCCGCCGCCCTCGACTATAAGGAAACGATCCGGCGGAATTTGAAGAACTATAATCCCGATTTGAAGAGACTGGTCCCGGAACGCTTTTACTTTTATGACAGGACCTCCAAAAATATGTCCAACCGCTACACAGTGATTTTGGATGTGGATCAGAGCGGCTCCATGGGAGAATCGGTGATCTACTCCTCCGTGATCAGCTGCATTCTGGCCAGTCTCCGGTCCTTAAAAACGCATATCGTGGCCTTCGACACGAATGTGGTGGACTTAACAGAAAAATGCGATGATCCCGTGGATCTTCTGTTTGGTTTCCAGCTGGGCGGCGGCACCGACATCGAGAAATCGGTGGCCTACTGCCAACAGCTGATTGATACCCCAAAGAAAACCCTGTTCTTCCTCATCAGCGATCTGATGGAAGGTGGAAGCCGCGCCGGCCTTCTGCGCCGTTTGGGCGAAATGAAGGATTCCGGGGTGTCGGTCATCTGCCTTCTCGCCATTGCCGACGGCGGCCGTCCCTACTACGACGAACAGATCGCCGGACGGATCGCCGCCATGGGAATCCCCTGCTTTGCGTGCAATCCGCAGAAGGTTCCCCAGCTTTTGGAACGGGCTCTGAAGGGACAGGATCTCAACGTATTTCAGAAAGACCTGGAGCGGGCCGGCAAATAGCCGGCCCCGTTTTAGGAACACACTCTAAAGCTCTTTTATGATCTTCACATCTGATTTTATTGTATTAAGGACAGCTTCCATGTTAATGAAACGATCCATCTTTTTTGATATGTCCGAGAAATTCGATACCATGGCCGCAATGCTGTCCGCAATATTGTCATCCTGAATAATCTCTACCCTTCTGAGCTGCTTTCCTATGTATTCCAAATCCCCTATCATCTGGTCCTGCCGCTTTGCCAATCCTCTCATCTCATCATAAAGATAATTTAACTTTTCATCTGTTTCCAGAGTGGTAAAACATACTTTTTCAGTCATTTTGAGGAGCTCCTTTCGCACGAAACGTTTGATAAAAACGCCGTTATTGGATATTTTTCCTATAATGGCACTTATGTTTATCAACGTACGGAAAATTAACAGGAATTTCCGGAAAATTCCAAAAAAATACAGACCTGATTGAATCAGATCTGACTGAAAAAGCACCTATAAGAAAATACGCTTCTCATAAGTGCCATTATAGGAACCATCGATATTTATTCATATATATAATTATACTATAGATGATTCTGAATCGCAAATATATTTACGGCGGCGGAAAGGTAAAACCACTAACTTCCGCATCCTTCCCCCGGTTAAACTCAGCCAGACGCTCCACCGCACCGTTAAGCGCCCTCTGCATCTCTGCCGTCGTCCTGACTCCCGGCTCATACCAGATATTTTTCACATTCAGCTGCTTTTCCTTCCGGTCGTATGGTGCTTCGATACGCCCGATCAGGCGGTCGCCGTAGAGAATCGGGAGCACGTAATGGCCGTATTTCCGTTTCTCCACCGGAGTATAAATCTCCCATTTGTAATCAAAGTCAAAGATCATGCGAATCAAATTTCGGTCCCACAGCAGGTTGTCGAGCGGCGCCAGAAACTCGCACCTTTTCTTCCAGTTCTTTCCTGTTCCGCACGCTTCCGCCAGTTCCAGATCCTCGCTTGACATATAAAAAGTTTCCGGAATTCCTTCTACCGAAACGGGAACGATGGCATGCTCTTTCAGCAGGCTTTCGAAAATAGTCCGGCGGCCGGCAGCGTTTAAGTTTGTAATATTCAGCCATGCATCTGACGGGCGGTTCCATAAGAGGCCGATGGAACGGATTCTCCGCAGAACGCGCCATTTCTGGTGTTCCTGTTCATTCGGCAGCGGATCCTTCCGGTTTAAGATTTCCTCCGGGACACAGCGGCTGATCAAGTCGTAATATTTTACCGTACCCTTTTTGTGATGAACAGCCAGATCACCGGTAAAATACAGATGTTCCAGCGCCGCCCGGGAAAGCTTCGTATCGCTCCAATACCAGTGCACCTTTCCCGGCATGTCCAAGTCGGCGGAGCAGACTGCTCCCCGTTCCGCTATGATCCCTTTCACCTGCTCCCTCACCGTCTCGATATCGGCATGGCTCCGTTCCCACTGCCGGTGCTGGTCGCGGTAGCACTCAAAATAGGGCCAGTCCTCCGTGGCAAAGATGGAGAGGTTTTTATCGAAGTAATCAATCAGCGCCCTGTCCTGGTACAGAAGCTCATAAAGCATCTGCTTCGTAAATCCCTTTACCCGGGACAACAGGACCAGCTCCGGACTTCTCCCACATACGTTTACCGGATCGAATTGTATACAACCCTCCTGTTTTACAAACTCCAGGACTCCCCGTTTTCCTTCAAACCGGTATCCGCCTAAAAGACCGTGTCTCCGCAGCAAAAAACGTCTTGCCTGCTCCCTGGTTAATGTAACCATCTTCATTCTGACCTCCCCATCTGTACTAGTTCAGTCCAAGATACCCCTCAATCAGCCGAAGCGTCTGCTCCAGCCCTTCCACATGCGTCCGCTCCGTGCCATGCGACGCATGAACACCCTGTCCAATCAGCGCGCCGCGGATATTGTGACCTCCGCGCAGAGCCGCTCCCACGTCAGAACCATAGTGTGGGAAAATGTCCACGGCGTACCCGATCTCCCGCTCCTTTGCGATCTCGATCAGACGGCTTGTCATCTTGTAATCGTATGGTCCGGAAGAATCCAGCGCGCAGATGGATACCCGGTATTCATCTCCAGCCAGATCATCACCCAGCGCTCCCATATCAACTGCGATAAATTCCTCGATATCTTCCGGAATCCAGCTTGCGCCGAAACCGACTTCCTCATAATTGCTGATTACGATCTTAAGTGTGCGCTCCGGCTTCACACCGGATTCTCCCAGCTCCTTCAATACTCCCATCAACACAGCCACGGAGGCCTTATCATCGAGATGGCGTGACTTGATAAATCCATTTTCCGTATAGACAAACATCGGATCAAAGCTGATATAATCACCGGCGGAGATATCCAGCGCTTTGACATCGTCTTCACTCTTCACTCTCTCATCCAGGCGTACTTCCATATTCTTCGGTTTTCGCTCCAGGGTTTTGGCATCATCATACGTATGAACCGACGGTTCCTTTGTGAGAATCGTACCGGTATATACCTTTCCGGTTCTGGTATGCACCTTACAGTACATCCCTTCAATACTTTCCATCATAAAGCCGCCCACCGGAACGATGCGCAGCATTCCCTCGGAGCTGATGGAACGGACCATAGCCCCCAGCGTGTCCACATGGGCAGAAAGCCCCAGAACCGCATCCGTATTCCCGGGAACCTCAATGATGAGACCGCCTTTCCTGCTGTAATGGGACAGGAACCCAAAACCGGCCGCCTCCTTCTCCACCAAAGCCATCACTTCATCCGTAAATCCACTGGGACTCGGCGTATTGACCAGTTTTTCCAGAAACGCCACTACATAGTTCATCGTATCCACTTTTTTACATGTCATCTTTACTTTCCCCGCTTTTCTCTATTTTCGCAGAACTGCTCAAACACTTATATCTATTCTTATTCCTTCTCGTCCGGGAAATTCTTCGTCTCACCCACAATATAGATCGGCCTGTCCTTCAACTCCGCAAACAGAATCGCAATGTAATTCCCGATGATCCCGACAATAAGGAAGAGAATCGCAAACATGAAGCAGATCAGCACAATGGTTGTCGCGTAGCCGCTGGGTGTTCCAACCTCCGCCCAACTCCAGATCGTGTAGATCATCATAATAATTCCCAGGACTCCCGCAAATCCGCCGGCGTAAATGCCCAGCTTCAGCGGCAGATTGGAAAAGCACATGATCGTATTCATGGAAAATGTGATCAGCTTCTTGATGCTGTACTTGCTTTCCCCTGCCACACGGTTTCTGGCCTCGTATTCAATGGTTGTCCGTCTGAATCCGATATTCTGCACATAGCCGCGAAGAAAACGAACCTTTTCACGGTAATTTGTCTTAAGCACCTTTGCCGCCTTCTTCGATACAGCAAAGAAATCGGAGGCGTTCGGTTCAAATTTCACATCGGAGAGAATATTAATCAGCCGGTAAAACGCTGCTCCGGCAAAGTTCTTAAACCAGCCGGCGGACTCATTTTTCGTACGGACCATATTGATGACATCGTACCCCTCGTCCAGCTTTGCAATGATTCCAGGCAGGCATTCCGGCGGATGCTGAAGGTCCGCGTCCATACAGACGATTCCGTCCCCGCTGCTGTAGTCCATGCCCGCGATCATAGCGGCCTCGTGGCCGAAATTGCGGGAAAAATCCACCACCTTCACCTTCTCATCCCCAGCCGCCAGTTCCTTTAGAATTTCAATGCTGCCATCCTGGCTCCCGTCATTGACGAAAATAAGTTCATAATCCCAGCTTAAGCTTTTCAGTACCTTCGACGTCTCCGCGTAAAACTGGCGCAGCGCCAGTTCCTCATTATAGCAGGATACGACGACCGATAATTTTTTCTCCACAGTTTATACTCCTTTAAGTCAGTGTGTTTGCTGCCATGCACCAAGATCAGTGATTGGCTCATACTCCAGTTCCACTTCAGACGGCAGATCGTAATACTCGTCCATCCAGTATATCATATACTTAAAATTCTCATCGTAAACCATCTCACAGCTGCACAGACGGTCGGGATTCTGATAAAGAGTTAATTTCTTTATCTCCTCTCCTCCGCGGATTCGCGCCGCGGCATCCCGGATGACGCCATCGTTATACATGAGCACTTCATAGTTGATGCTGTACCCCCGGTAAATATTCTTAAGGTTGGGAATGCTGACGGCCGCCACGAAGACGAGCCCGGCCAGCCCCCATACCACACTCTTCCGTTCCAGCAGGATCAGGCAGAATAAGTACCCGAACAGTGTATAGGACAGATAAATAAACGGAAGGAGCACCCGCTGGGGAAGCTCCGGCACCACCACAAGGCAGGCCAGTGTCAGAATCGCCGCCAGGAATATCATTCCCATCAAAATCTGGTCTCTGTCATATAAAATACGGATCACCTGTACCGCAGTCACGATCAGGTAGAGAAACAGAACCCATATCATCGCCTGAGAATGGCCGCCAGCCCCCAGGACATGGCGGTTCAGCTTCAGGAACAGGTACACGGTGATGGCCGCGGAAAATGCCAGATAAACGATATTTAAAACAGGCAGCTTCATCTTCTTCCAGATCATATAGGCTCCAATCCCCATCAGAGCCATTAAGAGCACTGCCAGGTAATTCTGATTATCGGAAGAAAAGAACAGGTTCATTAAATTTCTTAAGTTGGTCATTACCTTCTGGATAAACGGCAGATTGGAAAACTCACTGTTGTTGTCCATACGCATCTTTACCGCCGGTGAGGTCAGAATCGGAAGCGCCCCGGCCACAGCCGCTGCCAGCGTTCCGAAATCGTAAGCGCGGACGCGGTATTTCTTCAAAGTCTTCCAGGCAATCACCATGCAGATATATCCGATCACGGCCACCAGCCACTCTTCCTGAGAAAATGCTGCTAAGAATGCCAGCACGATGCAGACTGCCTTTTTCCAGGTCTCCGGCTCTTCCCCAATTGTCTCATAGTAAAGAACTGCCAGTACCAGAAATGTAACCGTAGGTACCACATACAGAAAGCTGGCCGCATACCAGTACGTTCCCAGACGCTGAATCAGAATTCCAATGGTTCCATAGAGCAGGCAGATAAAAGCAGCCAGAAACACCGGGCGCCATCCATCCGGCTTTATATGGCGCATTACCACGTAATGGACCAGAATTAGAATCGCCAGAACGCTGGTCGCCATAAAGGCCTGGACCGCAGCCAGTCCGCCTATCATATTTAAAAAGCTGAACAGGAATAAATAGAACAGCCTTCCATTCGAATAGAAGTAGTGTTTCCCCATAAAGGTAAGCAGCTGGGATAACGTATAATTGGAACCAATCACATCCGGTACCGTATTTCCATAGCTGAGCGATAAATATCCGAAGTCGTCATAATACACGAATACCTTGCCGAACTGCATGATCAGAAACACGTAAAACGCCAGAAATACCAGCCCGATTCCTATTTTAACTTCTTTCTTCATTTCCTACTCCAACCTTTCCGCCTATTCCACATTCTTCTTTATATAACATTTGTCAAATTCTGTCAATGCTGCCCGGCTGGTTTCCGTATATTCTCCGTCGATATCCACCCGCGCCAGCATGTTTCCCTCCTCATAACAGATGGGAATCAGCTTGCCATATTCAATGAGCGTGCGAACGAGGCTGTAACACCGTTGTTCCTCCTCCATGTATCCGGCCTCTGTGTAGACGTAATCCGTCTTCGCATAGTCCATAAACTCCACGAAATTATCCATGGTTTTCACCAGAACCACATTTCCCCAGGAACCGGTGATATCATCGTACGACTGGGCATTGCAGGGGAATCCCAGCACTCCGGGATGGTCTCCTACCGCAATCAAACGGTTTTCGGGGTCTTCCGCAAGAATATCCCAGATCTCCCCGTTTCCTTTTTCCATCATTTCCTGGTGCTTCGCCTCCTGGTGGTCGTAATACCCGTGATGATTCCAAGAAACCGGCGAAAATCCCACTACCCAGCTCCAGTTTGTCAGGGAGGACACCACCGCACAGAAACACATGACAGGAACCAGTATAACGCATAGCCCGTTTCTCACCGCCTTGTCCGAGATCCGGACCACGAGCCGCATCACGTAAAGCGCCGCCAGGACATACAGCAGCATAAAGTAATTTCCGTCCACCTGGACCAGCATATAGAGACTGACTACGCAGACGATCAGAAAGGGGATAAACACCATGTTCAGCCAGGACGAAAGCAGTCTTTCACTATCATTTTCCACATTTTTTCTGTAAAACAAACTAAATATCCACAAAAGCAGCACGATAAACAGCAGAAATCCACCCCAGGCCAGAATCACATGGTCCATATCCACGCCCAATGGCCGAAGCAGGAAGCCAAACGCCCGCTCGATAAAATTCACAAGCTGTTCGCCAAGAGGCAGCTCCGCCCCGCTGTTAGGAATTTTATTGACATTGAAGGGATACTTCATTTCCAGCCCAAACCTGGTAAGAATGGAGGAGAACACCGAGGTCACCGGAAGCCCTGTGATAATTACAGTTCTGGCCCAGATTCCGGCGAGCGCCAGAATCGACAACAGAAAAAGCCCCAGCGCGCCGCCTTGTCCAGCATTCCCTTTCCCACCGGCCTGTCCAGCCTTTCTTTTCCCTCCCCACAACGGAAGCAGGCGTTTCCACAACAGAAACAGCACGCTCATACCGAGAATAGCGGTAGAGAATACGAGGGCCGTCGGTTTCAGTGTCCATGTCAGAAAGAAGGAGGCGAATCCGTATGCCAGATATCTCCACTCCCTTCTTCCCTCCTTCAAATACTTGAGAAGATAATAGATCATGATTTCCTGGAAGAGAAGCGTGGCAATATCCGTCTTTGTAGTGATGGCCATATTCATGATACCCGGCACACCGGCTAAAAGAGCGGCAAATACGGTCGAGTGGCCTTTTCCCATATAGAAACGGGCAATCTGGTACGCCATAAATATGACACCCGCCGTCAGCCACAGATTAAAAGCAAGAAGGAAGCTGTATGAGGGTAGATTTGCGAGCGGAAGCGTCATCACTTCCCAGCCCTTGGAATAGGTGTAGACGATTCCGATGGTCCCCATATTTTCGTAAATTCCGTTTCCATTGTCCAGCACGTACCGGGAGCGGACGCCGTACCAGAGGCTGTCAAAATCCAGAGCGGTATTCATGCGCCCAGCCTGTATACAGAACATGGTTACGATAAATGCAAAGCAGAGCGCCATGAGCCAAATTCCGCTCTCACTCTCCCGTCCGGACCTCCGGCTATATCCCCAGCTATTTTTCCAGTTATTTCCCCGGCCATTTCCAGCCGGTTCTTCCACATTTTTCTTACCGCACCGCGCACACCGCCAGAACACCAGAAGAATTCCGCTGGCTGACACAAATACCTGCAGATACCCGATGGCGCCGATTCCCACGGCCGACATCAGGCAGAAGACCAGGATCACAAGAAGAGAGCCGCACAGGAAATGTACCGCTGCGCCGTCGGACGCCTTAAGCCTCAGGACCCTTCTGCAAAAAAAATCTCCCAATACAATTAAGTAGGCCAGATAGACGCCTGCCGTCACCACCGGGAGAAATACCATATGCCCCCAGAAAAAGACGGACAGAACTGCCACGGTCCCGACCGCCTTTAAAATCCGGCTTCTTATGAGTCCATACAGGACAGTTAAAACGCAGAAGAGCGCAGTCACTTCTGCCATCATATCGTAATAGTCTTTCTGCTGCCTGTGCCAGGACAGGATTCCCTTTACGAACAACTGGTCCGCGGAATACGCGATCGCCCCCAGGGCGCACACCCACAGAAGTAAAACCAGCCCTCTGCTCTGCAGAGAGCTGCCGCCCCGCCTCCCGCGGGGAGATTTATGAGTCCGTTCCATCAGTTTCTCCACCTCAGTTACAAATTTATTTATTTTGCCTAAAGACACCCCATCCGTTGTCTTTTAAGATCGTCAGCGCCTCCCTGACCTGCGCCCCGCTTTCCGGGCGGGTCGTCCGGTATTCAAACCCGGCCCTCAGTTCATCATCCGTCATCTCTTCGAAGTTCAGCGCCATCTGCGCCCGTATCTCAAAGGTTCCTTTCCGATCCGGAGCCTTTTTCAGTTCATGGTATGTCGTATACGCATTACCGGCCAGAAACAGCAGGCAGAAAGAAACAACCGCTGCAGAAAACAGCCGGTATTTTCCGCGCACCATTTTTTTCATCACCATCTCGTTCCGGCACAGTGCAAAGGTCAGTATAATTCCAAATATCCCCGCCTGAAACTGCAGGGCGTATCTCGAGCTGGCGCCATAGTCATCAACCAGAAAAATCCACCGTGACAGGAGAATCAGCACATGGTTTAGCCCTCCCGATACAATCAGTATGAGCGGCACCATTGACTTTTCATACAGCCGGTACCGGAAATTTAAATACAGCGCGTATAAGTAAGCCGCTATCACAAGGAATCCCAGAATCGCAAACGGGACGATATTGCCCTTAAATACGGCAATTGCCTCCTCGATTCCAACGACCATGGAAGAAAAGGAGATCAGGATAAACCGGACAAAAAAGCCCGGAGTCTGCGCAAGCTGTGTAAACAGCCCCACCTCGGCCGCTGCGGCATGATCCTCCACTGTAAGCGAATTACTCCACATATAAAGGAGCAGAGCCGCCAGTGTACACAGAGCATAGAGAAGATACGTTTTCTCAAACCGCTTCGTTTTCCGGTAATCCAGAATCGCCATGAAGCCATATGCCATCATGACTACCACAGAATAGACAGCGCAGTACGGACCGGCCGTCAGGATGGTTATGGCAAACGGAAGGATCACGAGAAGCTTTCTGTCTCCCGGCTTCTCGTCCCCGGTCCACAGCCTGTCCATAACGAGGTAGTGGTAATAGAATCCGGCGAAGGCCAGGAAATGGGCCCAGCCGCTTCCATTGATCAGCATCTCCCATTTATTCAGGCTGAACATCAGCGCCATCAGGATGGTAAACCAGACAGCCCCCACCTTCCTTAACCGGCAGTATTTTCCCAGGACAAATCCGGAAAGTCCCAGCGCAAGAACGCCGAGCACCCGGTCAAACATGGTGTTGAATCCGAAAAACGCCACATTGATGATGCGGGACAGATAATTTACCGGAATTCTGGTGAGAACATCCGGCACAAAGAATTTCGCCGGATTCCACACATCCGGAAGATAACTGTTCACCAGTCTGATATAATCGGAATAGATCACATCGGAAGCCGCAATATGGATATACCACATGTCGAACAGGATTCCGGCCAGGGGAAGGATGGATAAATAGTATCTGCGTTTCATAAAGTTCCTTTCCAGGTAATTCATTCTAATGCAATGTTATATTAGTGCCTCCCGGAGTATTTACGCCGGACGGCACTAATCTGCCGCAAAGTTCACAATCATGGAGAAACGTTTCTCCCCTCTCTGTTCTCCCGCGTCCTTTAAGTAAAAATTATTATCAAACCGGAGGCAGGCGATCTGATTCGGTTCCGCCTCAATCTCCAGCTTCATGGTATTCTGATTGATGACCAGATCCTTGACCCGTTCCCCATTCAGGGAAATCTTCGAGATCTCCGATCCCGTCAGTTCTCCCGGGTAATAGATCTCCAATTTGATCACTCCGCTGGTTCCTGTCATAACCCTGACTTCGGCGCTCTCGTCCATCCAGCCATCCCGGTAATATCCGTAGACCGCCTCGCATTTTAAATTACGGACAAAGTCGGTGACATCCTGGAACGCGTTGTGGGCCGGATCTTCCTTCAGCACCAGCATATTATTGGTGATCAGGCCGATATCATGGATGGAATCGATGAAATGAACTTCCGTTCCTTCCGCCTTCCTGTCACGGTCAAACTCCTTGAAGAAGGTCCTCGCCGTGAAATCGCTCATCTGGTATGAATTACCTATGATATAGATCTTCCGGCCAAAGATATCGTCCCCGTATTTCTCATACGTCTCTTCCGCCAGCGAATTATACCGCTGCTGGTCGGCCCAGAAATAGAGGTTGGGATACTGTCCCCGGTAGTAATTCTCAACTGGAAACATGATGATAATATAGACCAGAAACAGGCCGCCGCAGAGAACCGCGCTCTGGCGTCCCGCTTTTTTATCGGCTGCCTTTCTCGCTTCCCGCTTGATATCAACGACCTTGCCGTGTTCCGGCTTTGCCGTTATCATCCCATATAAATAGGCGGCCAGCAGATAGGCGGCTGTCATGGACACATAGATCCATCTCGTCTCCACGCGGATTGTGACACTGGATGCGCCGATACAGAGGGCGATAAATACCAGGAACAGGCTGATATCACGGAGATACTTAAGGCGGCCTTCCTTATCCCTGATCACACGGATGACTGCCAGTATCACAAGCACCAGCAGCACCAGGTCCGCAGCAATGATCTGCACATGGATCCATGACGGCGACTCGGTCCAGCTGGCGCCGCTTAGATGGCCCGGTCCGGCATTGATGCCGAAAATATACAGGACCTGGTCGATCGCATAGCGTATGGAGGTCATCACGCTGAACGTCTCGGCGACGTTGGTCCCTCCCGTGCCTGCAGGCGCCACACCTCCGGTCGTCAGCACACGGATCGCCATGACCACTGCGAACACTCCAGCAGGAAGAAACCAGAACGCCTTCTTTTTTCCCTTTTTATACAGAATCGCCAGATAAATGAGGGGAAGCAGCGCCAGATAGCGCTCATGGATAAAGCAGACTGCAAAATAGAGCACGCACGACCGGATTAAGTACTTCTTTCCATCCCCCTTCTCATCCACGTAACGAAGCAGACAGTAAAGAATCCCCAGCGCCGCCCACAGAGCCAGACTCTCCATCAGTCCGTACACCTGGCTGATCTGGTAGTAGGACATTCTGGATAAGAGGTACAGAAACCCGCATCCGAGTCCCATCAGATAGCTTCTCGACAGCCGCTTTCCAAACCGGTATACCGAATAGGCAATACAGCCGTTTAAGATGATGTTCAGATGCACAAACCAGCCGATGTGATTACCGATTACCGCCAGCTCCAGCCATGCAGCCAGATAATACAGGAAACGAAACCGCGTGCTCCCCATGGGAAATATAAACTGCCCAAATGTCTGCTCTCCGTAACAGGACCACAGATAGAGGTCATCCATATAAAGCCCCTTTATTTCAATTCCTCTGTTTATGAAGAAGGCAAATGCCATAAGAAGTCCCGCAGCAATGATCTCATCCTTCCATTTACCGATTCCATCCATAAAGTGCTTTTCTGTCATAGCAGTCTCCAATCTGTCCCGAATTTAGAAAAAGCGTTCTTCCAGCATCAGGCACAGGGCGTGATAAACAGGAAGATGCAGCTCCTGAATCTTAAATGTCTCCGTCTCAGGCACGACGACAGAAACATCGGCCTCTCTCTTCAGCGCTCCGCCGTCTTTTCCAGTGAGTCCAATGGTCTTCATGCCCAGGGCCTTTGCAACGGTCATGGCATACATCACGTTCTTCGCATTGCCGGAGGTCGAAATACCGATCAGCACATCGCCAGGTCTTCCGTATCCGTACGTCTGCTGAGCGAAGATCAGCTCCCCGTCCACGTCATTCAAATAAGCGGTGGAAAGTCCAGCGTGGCCGGTTAAGGCAATGGCCGGAAGGCCGCCCTGCAGCTTCTTCGCCAGTTCCGCTCCCCGGACCTCATCAGCGTTTCTTAAGCATTCGGCAAAAGAATCGGATACCTCTCTGCGTTTCACGAATCCCTTCATCAGTTCACCGACAATGTGTTCCGCATCGGCACAGCTTCCGCCGTTACCGGCAATCAGCAGCTTCCCGCCCTGTTCATAGCAGGCTTCCAGCAGTTCATACGCTTTCCGCACATCATCTTTTACCGCATCAAGTACCGGATACCGCTCCACCAGTTCCTCTAAATACTTCATAGGTTCCATCTTATCGTTCCTCCTTTTAATGGGCATTTTGTTATGGGCACTTTGTTATGGGCATTTTGTCATGATTTCTCCGATTATCCAGTCCGCCGCAGACAGCAGATCCGGGGAGTAGTGTTCGAATGCGTTCTTCTGCTCCTCCTCCGTCATGTCTGCCACAGTCTCTGCGCCGTATCCGGTCCCCACAAGCACGGATTTCACGCCGTAGTTATGGCCTGCTTCCACATCCAGCAGCTTATCGCCGATCATATAGGAATTGGCCTTATCCACCTGATAGAACTGCTCTGCCATGAGAAACATTCCGGTCTCCGGCTTGCGGCAGTGACATGCCACCCGGTATTTTCCAATGCCGTGAACCGGGTGATGGGGGCAGTAGAAAAAATGGTCGATACAGGCGCCCTGCTCTTTTAACTGCTCATTCATAAAGTCATGGAGCACGGTTACGTCTTCTTCCTCATAATACCCTCTTGCGACTCCCGCCTGATTCGTCACCACAACGACGGCAAATCCATACTCCCGCAGACGCCGGATGGCCTCTCCCACACCGGGAAGAAGTCTTAAATCCTCCGGCCTGTGTAAATACTCCACCTCTTCGTTAATAGTTCCATCCCGGTCTAAAAAAATAACTCTGTCCATGCATCATCTTCCTGTGATATATTCTTTAATTCAAATTATATAGCTTCCTGTTTTAAAGTTTAAACGTGTAGTCTCCGTTAGGCATGTGTACCTTCACACTGTCGTAATTCCACCGTTCCTCATCCGTCACCCATGCCTGGGCGCCTCTGAGTTCGAAATTCCAGTCTGTCAGCTGACCGCCCGCCGCTTCCAGCCTGGCCGCGACTTTATGGCGCACATTGTAGGGACAGTATACCAGCAGATATCCGCCTCCGCCCGCCCCCAGCAGCTTCCCGCCAAGAGCCCCCGCCTTCAGCGCCTCATCATAGAGTTCGTTGATCTGCGGAGTAGTGATCTTGCTGCTCATGCGCTTCTTGCTCTGCCATCCGTAGTCCAGCAGCTTGCCGAAGCTGTATAAATTTCCCTTTAAGAGCTCGTCCTTTAAGGCGTAAGCCAGCGCCTTCACCTCACACATGGCGTCAAACGCGTCCTTCTTTTCGTAATTCTTCACCTGATCCTTAATGATATTGGCGGACACATGGATGTTTCCCGTATAGCACAGCAGTAAATTATACTGCAGCTCGTGGATGATTTCCTTCTTAATGCGCAGCGGATTCACCACCACGTTATTACGTCCATGGAACTCAATGAAATTAAATCCGCCGAAGGTAGCCGCATACTGATCCTGATAGCCGCCGTCAATCTTTAAGTCTTCCCGTTCCACCTGGTATGCCAGATCGGCCAGGGCATAACCGTCTAAATAAACGCCCTTCCACTTCGCCATGGCAATCAGCAGCGCCACCATAACCGTGGAGGACGTTCCAAGACCTGATCCTGGAGGTGCATCACACTGCAGATATACCTCGCATCCCTGCTTGATGTCCATGGCCTTTAACGCCGCCGTCACGAGATCCAGGCGTCCGTCATAAACGTAGTTTTCCTTTGTATTATATTTCACCGTCATATCGAAGTCCAGCGAATGGACGATAATCTGATCGTCATTCCTGGGAACGATAGAACAATACGCATACTTGTTGATCGTGCTTCCAATGATCGCTCCGCCCTGCTCCACGCAGAACGGCGCCACATCCGTGCCTCCGCCGCCAAAACTGACCCGAAGCGGCGCTCTTCCTCTGATTATCATACAGTTACTGCCCCTTTCTCCACATCATCTATGAAACGGTAATAGTCCTCCGGAATTCCGATATCAATGAAATATCCGTCGTTTACAATTCCGCCGAGAGCCTTCTCCCCGCCGGAAAGCCATTTTGGAATCATATCATGCTCCAAAGAAACCTTTCCCTCCGGTATCTCGTCCAGCAGGGCGCGTTTCATGTAATAAACCCCGCCGTTAATCGTCCCCGGACTGGTACCTTCCGTCTTTTCGTCAAACGCAGTCAGACGGTCTCCTTCCAGGACAGCCCGGCCATACCGCGACACATCGGGTACCTCACGGAGTACAAGCGCCATGTCCAGATTCTTCTCCTGGCTCATCTTCACCAGACGGTCATACTGAATCTGATAAAAGGTATCCGCATTTAAGACGAAAAAACGCTCATCCGTCACCAGACGGCCGGCATTCTTAATGGCACCTGCAGTGCCTAACAGAGTCTCCTCATACGCATAGGAAACCTTGATTCCCAGACGTTCTCCGTCACCAAAATATTCTTCCACCATAGAGCCTTTATATCCAACAGCGAAAACAATTTCCGTGATTCCATGATTCTTCAGCTCGCGCACCACATACTCCATAAACGGCTTATCCCCAATGAGCGCCATGGGCTTCGGTCGGTCAGCCACCACGGAACGAAGCCTGGTTCCCAGTCCACCTGCCAGTAATACTGCCTGCATCGTATGATTTCCTCCTGCTATATAAAAATATCTGTAACAGCTACAAAACTGCATAATAATCCATTTTGCATCACATTATACCATAGATTGCGGGGAACAATCCACCATCTTAAGGATTTTGAAATAATTTTGCAGTGTACTTCTACATAATACCTGATTGAAACGATTGAGAACATCCTGGCTTTCTGATATAATTAGCAAAGGATACGATACCATTGATTTGGCAAAAGGAGGTCGTCTTTATGAAATATAAACCACTACCTGTCGGAATTGATCGCTTTGATGAATTAATTCTCGGTGGCTACTACTACGTAGATAAAACCTGGTTCATAAAGGAACTGCTCGATCTGAAGGGGAAAGTGAACTTATTTACCCGTCCTCGCCGATTTGGCAAAACACTGAATATAAGCATGCTCCAGTATTATTTTGAAAATACAGGTGAAAATGAATGGAATGAACGCAATCGTTCTTTATTTCAAGGAATGAAAATTATGGAAGCCGGCGACACTTATCTGGCAAAAATGAATGCCTTTCCGGTCATAAACCTCTCCTTAAAATCAGGGAAACAGCCCTCCTATGAACTGGCCTTCGGCTGCCTGCGTGAAGAAATCGCCAGAGAATACAAACGCCATATATCGATTCTTGACAGCGGAAAATTAGAGCTGGAAAGGGATAAATATATAAGAATAGCAAAAGAAGAAGGCAGTGAACAGGAATACGCTACCTCAATCCGTTTTCTCTCTGAATGTCTGACGAAATGTTACGATGCAAAAACCGTTATCCTCATCGATGAATACGATGTACCTCTGGAAAACTCCTGGTTCGCGGGTTTTTATGACCAGATGATAAGTTTTATCCGTTCCGTTTTTGAATCGGCGCTCAAGACAAATCCATGCCTGGAATTTGCAGTGATGACCGGTTGTTTAAGGGTTTCGAAAGAATCCATTTTTACAGGTCTGAACAATCTGGAGATTCATTCCATTCTGTCTGATGCCTACGGAGAACATTTTGGTTTCCTGCAGGAGGAAGCCGATCAGATGCTGCAGGATTATCACAGAACGGAAAAGCAGATGGAACTAAAGGAATGGTACGATGGATATCTGTTCGGGAATGCCGAAGTTTATAATCCCTGGAGCGTGATTAATTACGTAAAAGCTCTGTCAATAAACCCGGCAGCATTTCCGTCCCCTTATTGGAAAAATACCAGTTCCAATGCCATAGTAAAGGACCTTGTTGAGAGGGCGGACTTCCAGGTAAAATCTGAAATCGAAAATCTTATAGCCGGCGGCATCATAGAAAAACCGGTTCATGAAGACATCACATACGGAGATATCTATGATTCTGAAGATAATCTCTGGAATTTTCTGTTCTTTACCGGTTACCTGAAACAGACTTCTGTCAGGATGGAAGAGGATATCCCATATGTCCGCCTGGCCATTCCCAACAGAGAGGTACGGTATATCTATAACAGCACGGTTATGAACTGGTTTCGTGATCTGATAAAAACAAAGGATATGACCGCTCTTTATCAGGCACTTTTAAGCGGTGAGGCGGAAAGCTTCCAGAAGGAGTTGTCGGAGCTGCTAATAAACTCCATCAGCTATATGGATGGAGGAGAAGCATTCTACCACGGATTTTTTCTGGGAATTTTAGAGAATTTGAAGGAATACCTTGTAACGTCTAACAGAGAGGCCGGACTTGGACGATACGACATTGCGATACGCAGTCTCAATGTATCGAAGCCCCCCATTATTCTGGAGCTGAAGGTGTCCGATACCTACAAAGGTATGGAGACCGCCTGTGATGCCGCTTTGAAACAGATCGAAGTAAACCATTACGACGACTGGCTGCCAGAGGAAGGATACACAGAAGTCCTTAACTATGGAATTGCATTTTTCAAAAAACAGTGCCGCGTAAAGTCAGTCCGCAAAACGCTTGTCTGACTGTAAAGCGCTTGTCTGACCGCCCAAAAAGGCCAGTGGCTCTTAAATAACAGGAGTCACTGGCTTTTTATAATATTTTATACTTCACATCTTCTTACGCATATACTTACGCTATATCTTTTCCGTTCCTCTAAAGTCTTCCTCCACCACACTCCACGCCGCATCCACGCTGTAATACTCGCGAATATAATCCTGCGTTTTCCGGCTCAGTTCACGGAGACTCTCCGGGTCCTGGTAGAGGCGGACCGTCTCTTCGGCAAATTCTTCCGGGGCGTCCTTGATGCACATGACCGTTTCAGCCTCCGCGATACCTTCCGCGCCGATCGAGGTTGTCACGACAGGCGCGCCGTTATAAAGCGCCTCGATGACCTTGCCTTTGACTCCGGCGCCGTAGCGCAGGGGAACTACCACGATCCGGCAGGTACGGTACAGTTCGGAGAGTTCTTCTTCAGAGACGAACCCCTTCACGATGATACCGTTTCCCGGCTGCTCCAGGGCCTGGATTTCCTCTGTCACCTTCGATCCGACGATGTAGAAGGGAACCTCCAGTTTTTCGCGGATCTTAGGGAATATCTCGCGCGCGAACCAGAGAACCGCATCCGCATTCGGCGGATGGGCGAAGCCGCCAACAAACAGTAGCCCTTCCCTCTTCTCAAAGTCATCCGGTACTGACTCTAAGAACTTCTCGAATACATAGGCCACGATTGCCTTTACCCGGATTGTGGGATCGATCATATGGATCGCGTCGCGCTCCACATAGGACGGATAATACGATACCGCCGCCTTCCGCATGATGCGGAATTCGATGGCTTTCCAGTATTCCGACGCATCCCGCTTCTTTTCGTCCCCGGTCAGCTGGTATTCCCGGCCCTCTCTCAGGAAATGGAGATCATGCCCGTAGTAAATCATCTTAATATTGGTGTGTTCCTCAATAAAGTCCACGTATTTTTCCGCAATATGAGGCCTGTTTAAATAGGCGGCTGTGATGTCACCCCCATGCTCCTTCAGCCAGTCCCAGATTTTCACCTGATAGTCGCGTCCATAGAGGATTTCTATGCCCATCTGCATCAGTACGGTGGAATACGGCTCCTCGTGAAGGAAATTGTCCCCTAAAAATTTTACCACATATCCCTTTTCCAGGAACATCTTTAAATACTGGAAGGTGGTCTTGGACCCCGCGTCCCTGTCATACGTAGGAACGTAGTGATCGATCACCAGGATAATATTCTTTTCCTGGCTCCGCTCGCGTGCCCGGAATGGGTCTGGATTACCGTTGTTTACACACTGTTTCCTGAATTCATCCGCCCATTTTTCCTTTAACTTCACGGAATTTTCCACCTGGTACCGCTTAAGGCCGCTGCCACCCACATCGGTTCCATTGGAAATGCCTTCAAAATGGATTACCTTCGAAAGCGGCTGATATACCACCCGGTAACCAGCCTTTCTCACCTCAAAAGCAAGGTCGGAATCTTCACAGTACGCAGGCGCAAACCGGTCGTCGAAACCGCCGATCTGTTTCCATAGATTGTTGGATAAGAGAATTGCGGCTCCTGAAATATAGTCCACATCTTTTACGTAATTATATTCCGGCTTGTCCGGATCGTCCAAACGGCCGTAATTCCAGCCGGAACCGTCGCTCCAGATGATTCCGCCCGCCTCCTGAAGCCGCCCGTCCGGATAAACCAGTTTGGAACCCACCATACCAATCGACGGATCGCGCTCAATTAAATCCACCAGGCTCTTAAGCCACCCCGGTGTGACCTGGGTGTCGTTATTCAAAAACATCACGTATTTTCCGCGGGCCGCCTTCGCCGCCTGATTGCAGTTGCGTAAGAATCCCTGATTCGTCTCATTTCTGCAGATGGTCACATGTTCCACAAATTTCGACAGCTCCATAGTGGCATCCGTCGAGACATCATCCGCGATAATCACCTCATACGATACATCCGTGGTGTGTTCCAAAATGGATGCCAGACAGACATACGTATAGTCAATCTGATTGTAAACCGGAATGACGATGGATACCATCGGCTCGTTCTCTTCTTTAAACTTAAGTTTTCCATGAATCCGATATCCCTCGCCGATCTTCATGTCTCCCTCAATGAGATTCCGCCCCTCGGGAGTGGTATATAAGTGAAAGGACTCCACCGGATGGCAGAATGTGTTCTTCACATAGCCCAGGATCTTCCGTTTTCTGGTTCCCTTGGGAAACTTCTGGTTGAATTTCTCTCCCAGCTTTCTCTTCACCTTGAAAATGATGGCTTCATGACGGTTTAAGACCGCAATCGTCTGGGCCATGTTCTCGTTATCCTGGCGGAGATTGCCGATCATCACTTCCAGGTTCGTCACATGATTGTCTGTCAGACGCTTCAGCTCGATCTGCTTGCGGATGGACAAATCCTTTTCCTCAATCTCCAGATGGAGCTGTTTTACCCATTCCCGCTGCTTTTCTACCGCCCGCTTTACCTCGTTCATTTCTTCCGGAATGATATGGACATCATGCATGTAATTCGTCAGATAGATCTTCTGGTTCTCGCCATGAACATACTCCTGGAAATGGTGTTCCATCTCTCCGTAAACCGGAATCATTTCCGGTCGGATGCCGAAATTCACCATAAACTCCGGCAGAGTCGTCTCTCCCAGAAGGCTTCTGTACTGCTCATAAAAATAATACAGCATACGGTAACGGATAAAGCGCACCGGAATCGGGAAAAAGAACACCCATTCATAGTCGAGACAACACAGACCGTCTTCGGTCACCATGATATTCTCGAACAGGCAGTCCACATTGGAAGCAACAAATGCCTCGTCCTGTTCCTCACTCGAATCAGCTCCTGATCTCCCGTCGAAGCCCGCTTCTGTCTTCCCGGCGGGCCCCGCTTCTGAATTCCCTCCGAAACCCGTATACCGGCCAAACACCGTGACAAACTCAGCGGTTTCCACAAACGGTCTTAAGAAACCTTCCCGAACCTCCAGGACCAGTTCCATGGCTTTATTCAGTTCCTCCACCGGGACACGTTCCTCTTTTATTTTGCGGCCCAGGATTTCGGCCATGGTCTCCCCCTTCAGAAATGGGAAACGCGCAGTGCGTCCCTCCTGATCCAGCGTCACCATGGCCACGCCCAGAGGGCTCTGATTGGTCAGCCGGTCATATTTTTCCTTCATCGACCGGATATGGGAGACTGCCTGATCGTTTAAAGCCGTTTTCTCCACATACTGTTTCCCGTCCTCTTCCACGATACAGGTCCGTATCTGAAATTCTTCCCGGCGGGTCCTGTTGTATTTAATGTACTTAGTCTTCTTCATAGCTGCTCCATATGGCTAAAAATGAGTTTGCAAACGCTTCAAACAGTCCGGCTTCACATATTTCGTCGAAAAATTTCCCCGGATCAAACCGGATATACTCCGGATAATCGTATGCGAGGACCGCGTGAGCCAGCTCTCCCTTCGCAGGAAGATGCTCATCCGAATAAATGGTCACAGGCAGACGGTAATCCGGCATGGGATAATAGTATTCGAGTTTGCCGCATTTTCCGTCAGAGGCACTGCACAGAAGCCCCGTCAGCTCCGTCTTAAGCAGGCAGGTCTCATCCGGTTTCACGCCCGACTTATATTTGAGGCCAAGACGGTTATCCACCGCTACAATCAGGGTTCCGCCCGGCTTCAACAGAGATTTAGCCCTGTTAATCTGCGCTTCATACGGCATTTTCAGGGATCCGGCCATCACCACGTAATCGAATACGCCGCCCTCATACGTGTTAAAGCTGCCCTTCACATACTGAATATTTCCGCGGGCGCCATGGCGGAGGCGGTTCACTTCCAGATCCTCCAGATCTTCGTCCAAAACGGTCACGTCCTTCACCCGTCTGCTGTAAAGGCCGGTTAAAGCCCCACAGCCGGATCCGACCTCCAGAAGAGAGGCTTCCGGCTTGAAATCATACCATTCCAGTACATTTTCCCGGGTATCCGATAACGCATAGAAGTATGCGGGCTCCGGCTCTTCCTTAATCGCCTGCTTCGTGTTGCCGTGATACTTCAACAGGAGATCTTTTATTTCGGAACTGATGCTCCCCATATCATTTTCCTCCTTGTTATGAGCACTTAGAGACCGTCTTTTGGTCTCTTACGTGCGATACATGTCACTGGTACTTAGCGGGCGTCCTTTGACCGCTTAGTACAGCGACTCCCTGTTTCAGGGCCACCTTCACTTCCGATTCCATATCGTAGACGCCCACCGTGTTCTTATTGGAAATTACCGTTATATTTGCAATATCATACAGGCGGTGATATACCACATGCTCCCCATTTTCAAATCCGGTACAGCTCATGGAGAGCAGATATTCGCCTCCCTGAAGCGTCATCTTCTGACTGAATTCCACCTCGTACTCGTCGCCATTCTTCACCGGCTTCACATCCGCCGATTCATACATGGTATTGGTTCCCGTCAAATCAGCTCCCCGTTTGTCCTTGATCGTGTACGTAAAAATCGGGGTATCCAGACTGGTGTTAAAATGGATCCGCTCTTTAATCGTAAACATCTCGCCCTTTAAAAGCAGGTTCGTCAAGTTGCCCTGCTCGTCAAAAAGGCCGAAATCCACGATCTCTGCCCGTCCATCGCCATACTCTGTCTTTGCGGGATTGATCGTCAGCTTTTCCTTCATGAGGCCGCTGTGGGCTTCCGCCTTCCGCCTCTGTCCGGCGGCGCTGTCTCCCGAGAAATCACTCATCTCCTCCGAATTCAGTTCCACCAGCTCGTCTTCCAGCTGATCTATCTGATTCGCCAGAATTTTCTTATATAGATCAACCATCTTCCCCGGTTCTCCCTGGGCGATAAATGCACCTTTGTTCAGCACCACGACGCGGTCGCAGTACTTAATAATAGCGCCCATATCGTGGGTAACCATCAGAATAGTGGTGCCGTTCTTCCTGATCTCTTCCATACGGCGGTAGCACTTGGCCTGAAAGAAGACATCGCCTACTGACAGCGCCTCGTCAACGATCAGAATCTCCGGCTCCACATTAATCGCAAGCGCAAAAGCCAGCCGTACAAACATACCGCTGGAATACGTCTTAACCGGCTGATAGACGAAATCTCCGATATCGGCAAACTCCAGAATATCCTGAAGCTTCGCCTCCATCTCCTTTCTGGAAAAGCCCATCATGGTGCCGTTCATAAAGATATTTTCAATGCCGGTGTAATCCATATTGAATCCGGCTCCCAGCTCCAGTAAGGCGGAAATCACTCCGTCCACCTCCACCTCGCCGGTCGTCGGGGTCAGAACCCCGGTAATAATCTTTAAGATGGTGGACTTACCAGAACCATTTGTTCCGATGATTCCCACCGTCTCGCCTTTATTTACATCAAAGGAAATTCCGTTTAACGCGTAGAAATCTCTGTGATAATTTTTATGGGTAATGCTCATCGCCTCTTTTAAACGGTCGATGGGCTTTTCGTATAGCCGGTAAATCTTTGTAACATCCTTTACCGAAATCGCACTATTTTTTGATTTCACGAATCTTAGTCCTCCATTTCGGGCCTCTTACAGTACATCGGAAAAATGCGGCCGCAGCTTTTTAAATACCTTCAGTCCGATCAGCATCAAAATGATGGTCACCGCCCAGAAGTAGATTCCCAGTGTCGGCCGCATCCAGAATCCGTCCCCGGTCAGCATGCTGTCGCGGTAACCGGCCACGATGTAGTAGAATGGATTAAATTTAAGCACTTTATCCAGCCATTCCGGCGCGCCTGGAAAATTCTCCGGCGCCCACATGATCGGAACCATCCACATGCCGAACTGCAGGACAATCCCTACAATCTGCGCCATATCCTTAAAGAAAACATTGATGGCACTGGTACAGTATGTCAGGGCCAGAGACAGCATGGAACATGCAAAGGTATAATAAACAATCTGTATCCAGCTGATTCTCGGCGGAATCCGATAGGCCAGAAAGACAACCATCATGATGACGGCGAATATTCCATGAACCATCATGCAGGACAGCAACTTGATAACCGGCAGAATCTCCACGCGGAATACCACTTTCTTAACGAGATAGCTGTATTCCTGCAGGCAGTTGGTTCCCGTGTTTAATACCTCGCTAAAGTAAAACCACGGCATGATGCCGGGAAGCAGCCACAGCACGTACGGATAATTCACTGGCGGCACGCTCTTAAACCCCAGCTGGAACACGCAGAAGTAGACCAGCACAGTCGCAAGCGGCTGCAAAAACATCCACACGATACCGAAATAGGAACCTACAAACCGCTTCTTAAAGTCCGCCTTTGCCAGGTCCAGAATCAATTTTCTCTTGTGTACAATCTCTTTACATAAGGAAACCAGATAATCCATGGTCCGCTCCTCTCCGGTTAAAATTTAAATGTATCCCGAATACCGCTCCACTTCTGGTCCTTATCGGAAATGATCAGTTCCATACCTTCCTCGATCGGCCAGTCGATACCGATCTCCGGATCGCTCCAGAGAATTCCGCCCTCGTCGCCCGGATGGTAGAAATCCGTACATTTGTAAGCAAATTCCGCCTCATCGGACAGAACCAGGAAGCCGTGGGCAAAGCCCTCCGGGATATAAAACTGCTTTTTATTCTCTGCAGTCAGTTCAACGCCAAACCATTTCCCGTACGTCTCGGAATCAGAACGAAGATCCACCGCCACGTCAAAGACGCTTCCGCGCACTGCACGCACCAGCTTTCCCTGTGGAAACTGCTTCTGGAAATGAAGGCCGCGAAGCACACCCTTCACAGACATGGACTGGTTGTCCTGCACAAATACCATGTTAAGTCCTGCTTCCTTAAAATCATTCTGGTTATAAGTCTCCATAAAATATCCCCTGGAATCCGGAAATACAGACGGTTCAATCACATAAAGCCCTTTAATATCACACGGTGTTACTTTTATCTTTCCCATATTTTCATGCTCCTTTACATCACTTTGTCATTTCTTGTCTTGTAGCATTCTATCACAACTCCGCTTAAATTTCCACTAGATGGGGGATTTTACCTTAGAATTCGTGTATCTTCCCATCTTGACAGATGATATTTACTCTGCTACAATGTAAACACATAAAGGGGCTGTCATAGCAAACGGTTCACCTTGGTTAACAGTTACTATCAAAAAGCAACCACGACTTTGGTGAAGGGGCGGTTGCTTTTTGATATTAGTCTTTCTTGTCTTCTTTGTCAGTATGTCTGATACTCCATAGCAAACGGTTCACCTTGGTTAATAGTTACTATCAAAAAAGCAACTACTACTTTGGGAAGTCGAGCGGTTGCTTTTTTGATGTCAATTTATTCTGTCTTTCGATACTTTCCCCCAATATTCCCGATTCATCGTTATTTTCATAATCACCTGCCTCGGAAGCTTCCTATACCGTTTCCCCATCAGATATCCCAGATACTTAAATCCGCTTTTTACAATCACTCCGGGGATCAGCCATGGCTTTTTCTGTTCTACGAGCCATTTACACGTCTTCTTCACCAAACGGATTCCCTCGCTCTCTGAGCGGATCCCGTCAAATACTTCCGGGTGGTCTGTCTGGGAAACTGCAAGATCAAAATTGCGCTTTAGCTGAGCGCTGCACCCATAATTATGAGAATGAATCACCCTGGCCTCTGCAACATAGGCAATCGCCTGCCCCCGATAGAGAACTGCATTTCCTGCGTAAATCATATCCTCATTAAAGATCGTCTGGTTCGTGAATCCGCCTGCCTCAAGAAAAAGCTTTCTGTCATAGGCACAGCAGACATTGGAAGCAAAGAATGTCTTAATTCCCAGTTCCTCTAAATCGCCTTTCGTCTTCACATAGCTTTCCGCCGGATAGTTAAAGGATCTGGTATATTTTTCCGCCGGAGCGCAGTCACGGTTTGGCAGCTGTCTCGCATAGGCCGCCGCCACGTATTCTCCTGACGGCCCTTTCTGACTCAGTCCCTTTACCAACGCTCCGATTAACTCCCTGTCTGCGGGGATCGCATCGTCCGTCATAAATACCATGATATCGGCTTCCGAATATGAAGCTCCCTGGTTTCTCGTTCCGCCATGATCAAACTCATTTTTTGTCACGTGGTGTACTTCCAGATTTGGAACAGTCTCATAAATATCTTCTTTCCAGAAAGACTGTTCCGTATTCATAATAATAATGCGCCGGATCGGATAGTTTTGCTTTCCCAGCCGCTCTAAAAGCGTTTCAAATACCGCATCCGGTTTATATACCGGAATAATGACATCCACCGTTCGTTTTTTTTCAATCGTTTCTACTGCCATAGTCCAGCCTTTCTGTTATTTATTTCTGCTATCTATCATCTATCTGCTATCCATCATCTGTCTGCTGTCTCCCATCATCTGATACACGTCACAGAGCAGATTCTCACAAGCGCATAGATGCTGACAAAACACTCCAGATAATAAATCCCCTTCGAATAATCCCTCTTAATAGTTAGATTATCTCCATAAATCATCAGCAGAATCAGCGGAAGAATCGGCAGGAAATACCGTCCCTGGATTCCCGCGATATAGGTGAAGCCCTTTGGCGTCCAGCCCAGAAGCATGGAGGTCAGCACCAGACAGAAGCTCAGTAATGTAAGAACCGCGATCCACACCTTCTGACCGGGCTTAAACGGAGTGTGATCCCCGGCCCTCCTGACAGAGCTTACAATCAAGATTCCCCACAACAGATACAGACAGAAATACGGAACCGTCAGATTGGGATCCAGATTTCCCAGATACTCGCCCAGCATGGTGGCCTGATAGTAGTCAAACTGTGTCACCAGTGTCTCATAATAAATCAGGAACGCCTGGTACGGCTCCTTTAAAATATCCTGGATCGTATAACCGGCCGATCCGCCTTCCCAGCTGATTATATTTTCCGTATCCTGAATCCAGGCGGACAGTACCACATTGTTGATTAAAAAGATAGCCAGCGCCATCACTCCAATGACCGCAGTTACCGAGATCCAGTACCGTCTCTTCTCACCGAATTTCGATGCCGGAATCAAAAGGCAGATCCCCGCCAGCGGCAGATATACAATTTTGCACGGTTCTAAAAGGACAAGAAGAAGTCCAAGGATCACCGTGTCACGGATTCCGATCTGTTTCTTCTCGTAGGCCAGATAAAAGCACCATGCGAAAAACAGGAGAGACAGTCCGATAAGCGACGTATCGTACGATAAGGAGGCTGCCAGATGGAGGGTCATGGGGAGAAGACTCACGGCCATGAACATTTCTTTCTTAAACGGCATAATGCGGACAGCCAGCCATGCCATGCCGGCAAATGCCAGCAGGTTGAACAGACGCCCCATATAGATGAGCGGAATATATCCCAGATGCAGTACTCTTGCAAAGGAAATGCCCAGCGCCTGCGGTAAATAGACCACCGGCGTCGTATTCACCGGCGCCTCGAAACGAACCGTCGTGCCGCTGCCTGCATCCTTCGTAAACAGTTCCCTAAGCATCAGCGCGTAGGAATCACGTCCCACGCTGGCATACGGTTCCTCCCGTCCGTCCTGCTCCCGCACCAGCACGTTGCCGCCCCGGGCAATGTATTCCTTTTCCTTATCCGACGCCGATGAAAGGAATGCCTCGTCCGCCACTGCCTGTTTCCCCATAATCTGGTTTGACAGCCGGTATGCGCTGACGAAATGGCGCGGTTCGTCCGGAGCCGAAAACGGCGGCAGAATCATCATGTAAAAGAGTCCCAGGCAGATGACCGTAGCCGGAAACAACCAGCCAGGTTTCTTCCCGTATATCCAGAGTATTCCGGCAAGAATTGCCAGAAACACAATCCCCAGCCGCAAAACCCAGATATAAAAAAGACGCACAGACTCATATTCCGGAGAAGGAATGGCGTCAATCACATTGTGATACGGCTTTACGAAGACGATGAAAAGAAAAAGGATTGCGGCCGCCGCCATCCACAGACCGCTCTGTCCCGCAATCTTTTTTGCAGTTTGGAGATTTTTCTTCTTTCCGACTTTAACAGTATCTGCGTTCATCGCGCGTTTCTCCCTTCTTATCCGGATAGGTTTCCACGCCCTTTCTGTTCCCATCTTCCTTTCTGTCCGCATCTTCTTTTCTGTCGAGCGCCATCTGCTGGATCAGCTCCGTCACCCTGCTTTCCAGTTGTGAGATCTTGAGCGACAGAAAGAACACCTTCACAAGCAGAATAAAGATCACAAACATGAAGATGAAATTAGAGGTGGAATACGTTCCGACGAAATCAGACAGAATGTCGGCTAATCCCGGGAATATGCTGAACACAACCATCATCAGGGCGAACATCACCCAGAATATGGAGTCCTCAATCTTTACCTTGGACTGACGGATCTTTCTCAGCACAAAAAATGTCAACAGTATGGAAACTATTATCAGTACCCACCGAAGTATAACGGTCATCGTACATTCTCCCTTCTCTTATTGAGCACTCTCGGAAACTCAGTCGCGTTTCCTGAAATTCTGCACCAGCAGGATGGAAAACATCATTTTTCCCATGTAACGAGCGGCGCTCACAGGCTTTAAGTAACTCTCTCCGAGGATTCTCTCATCCATCGTCACCTGAATCTCCGCCACACGCGCCCCCTGCTTCAGCAGATAGGAAATCGTATCCGGCTCCGGGCCATAGTTTAAGCCTTCTGCAAACTCACGGATCATGCGTTCATTAAACATACGCATTCCGGAGGTCGGGTCCGTGACGGAAGCTCCGGTTGTCAGCCGGATCGCCGCCGACAGCAGCCTGCTTCCCAGCATGCGCATGGAATTCGGCTTCTTTTCCGTGACGAAACGGGACCCGATCACAATATCGTATCCCTCATCCATTTTTTCCCGCATTGCCTCAATATATTCCGGCCTGTGCTGTCCGTCGCCGTCAAACTGGATCGCGTAGCGGTATCCTTTACGGTACGCATACTTGAGTCCTGTCTGAAATGCCCCGGCCAGCCCCAGATTTACAGGCAGATCGATCAGATGAAATCCGCAGCGCCGGCAGACAGCCGCCGTCTCATCCGCAGAGCCGTCATTGACGATCACGTAATCGAAGATGGGATATTCCTCCTGAAGCCCCGTCACGACACGTTCAATATTGAGCGCCTCGTTATACGCAGGTATGATCACCAGCACCTTGTCCATGGTCAACACCCTCCCTGTTGTTTCTTCGCTCTGTGAAATACATAGAATGCCTGACCCATGAAGCACATCATGAGCACCAGCATTTCCAGCATATAGGAAAATGCCCCTCCGTTGATTCCGCCAATCTTAACCAGAAGAAACGACAGAACCACGGACAGGAGGCACACAGGAACGTATCCAAAGAAGATCCTGCGCTGGCATTTCATAATAACAAGCACATAATAAAACAGATTCATAACCGCAAAGAACCCGCCTCCCAGAATAATATACAGAAGTCCGGACTTATATGGCGCCAGCTCCACATTGGAGATCGCCCCCAGCACCGGCACGCCGATCGCCCAGGCGCCGGCCAGTGCGATGACTGTCAGGACCAGTATAATGGCCACCAGTCTCTTTATATCCCGGGTAAATTCGCCGAACTTTTTTTCCTCCCACTGGTAGGACATCTTCGTCAAAAACGGCCGGATCACGAAGTTGGCCGCCAGATTGATGACAGAGGTTGGCATAAAGACAGCCACGAAAATGGCGGTGTCCATCGAGGTCATCTGCGCATCCACCGCATATTTCGCCATAGCAAAGATCAGGCCGTCGAGGAAGACCGACAAAAACAGAAGAAATGATTCCCGGATCAGAGCCAGGGATTTTCCTGCCGCCCGCGAAAGGTTCACGCCAGGCACCAGCTTCATGGTGTTCCAGTCGAACAACAGAATCCCGGCCGCCTGGGCCAGTACTGCGATTATACAGGAAAATACCAGATCCTGTGTCGCATAAAGCGCGCCCAAAAACAGGATTACTGACAGAATCGTCCGGTATGCCATGGCTTTCCCGGTCAGATAGAGACGTCCTTCCCGCTGGAATTCCGATTCATAGACATCGGCAAAGCCATCCAGAACCTTATAAATTACCATCAGAAAAACCACCACCGTCTTCTGGCGTGAATATCCATCCGGTACGATATACGAATTAACGAATATATAGATTATGCCGAATATAACGGCCGCCACACACGTATAAAGCCTGACACGCCGGTACTCTCCAAAGGTGTAGGCCTGATTTACATCGGTGCTCTGAAACGGACGCATACCAAAATAGGCCACCAGAAACATCTGCTGACCAAATGCGCTGAACGCAAATCCGAAGATACCGCCCTGCTCCGGGCCGATTAAATGATTGACCAGAGCAGTCAGAATCATGCTGGAGCCGGCATAAATCAGGCTCCCGATCATGTTCCAGGCAATATTCTGCCGTTCTACCTCGGCAGTTCCTGTACGGAGACTGCCGAACATCCTTTGTCTGAGCCATCTCATATCTTCTTCATTCCTCTGTCTGTGACCGTTTCTCCCGACAGTACCGCTCCGTCGCCCAGGTCGAGAATGTAGGGATAATGGGTCTTCCTCTTCTCCACCGGAGGCATCTGCATATAGTCCCCATACATATAGGTGAGAATGTCATGCTCTGTTCTTGGAAATACCAGCTTGAAGCCCTCAAAATCCAGCTTCATGCCCGGCGAAAACGCCGCCTTTTCCACTACATTCCAGAACGGATTCGTATCCGGATAAAAGGCCATGCGCTTCGTATCTTTCCCCTCGTAACGGCGGCAGATCTTCTCACAGCGGGCCGCCAGTCCCCGCTTCGAGATGCGGAGCCCCTTCAGCACGTTATGCACCGCAATACAGATGGCGGTGATCACCCTGGCCTTCCAGCCGGTCTGGGCCAGATATGGCCGGGGAATCGACCGCAGAATTAAAAGTTTACTGAAAAACCAGGCCTCCCATGCCTGAAGCTTCATGAGAAACCCGGAATCCGGTATATCGTCATATACATACATATCTAAAAATACTCCGAGAGGGCTGTCCACATCCCTCATGGGAGAATCCACGAATCTGGTGCCGCGGCGGCAGATCCTCGTCGTCATCAGCGGGTAATTCTCACTGGTCCGCCAGTTCAGGACGTAATACTTATCGCCGAGTTCTTCTTCCACCAGCTTTAAAAGGCACTCAAAATCCTTCCTTGGCATGGCAACGTCAATGTCGTCATCCCACGGAATAAACCCCTTATGCCGAATCGCTCCGATCGCCGTTCCCGCCATGCCGAAGCAGAGAAGCCCATGGCTGTCACAGAGATCCATGACATCCTTCAGTATCTCCAATTCCATCTGCTGTACACGGGAAAGGATCTCCGGTTCATAAAAACCTGCCATCCGTCTGCCTCCAATTTCTAACAATGTTCCGTTTTATTCTACAATATTGGGGCGGAAAAGTAAAGCCTCTCAATTAACTGGATAAATGGCACAACTGACAGGCCGATGGAGTCGAGGCACAGCCTCCCAAAGCGGTTTCACGGAGTTCAGAAGGAAGCTTTTTGCCCACAGAGTACATGGTGGCCAGCATCTCATCGAAGGGGATCAGCTGCCTGATTCCGCTTAAGGAAATCTCTGCGGCGATCAGGGCATTGGCCACACCGGAAGCATTGCGGTTCTGGCAGGGATATTCTACAAGGCCGCCTACGGGGTCGCAGACGAGGCCAAGCATGTTCATGAGAACCGTGGAGGCGGCGTAGAGGCACTGCTCCGGGGTTCCCTCCATCAGCTCTACCGCGGCTGACGCGGCCATGGCGGAGGCGATTCCGACCTCGGCCTGACAGCCCCCTACGGCTCCCGCCACCGTGGCGTTGCGCATGGCCAGGTAGCCGACGGCTCCGGCGTTGTAAAGGGCGCCAATAAGCTGGTCGTCAGTGAGACCGTACTCTTCCTGAAGGGCCAGCAGAAGTCCTGGGACGATGCCGGAGGAGCCTGCTGTGGGGGCCGCTACGATCAGTCCCATGGAGGAGTTCACCTCCAGGACAGCCATGGCGTGGGTGATCGCCCGGCTCATGACTGTGCCGCATACGGCTTGTCCATGTTCCCGGCGTACGGACAGCTTCCGGGCCTCTCCGCCGATCAGGCCGCCCATGGATTTCCCTGGCTTTTCAATCGGCTCTGTGGCAGATGAGCGCATGATCTCCAGGACACGCCGCATTCGGCCGTCCGCCTCCTCGGATGTCGTCTCTCCCTGGTCACATTCTCTCTCCCGCATAATCGTTGATATCGGACAATGATTTTCACTGCATAAATCCAGAAGCTCTCTGGCATTTTTAAAATCCATCATTTTTCTTCTCCTCACCTGTGCCGCCTGCTTCAGATACACGGCGGCGCCATTCCTATGACTGTACGATCATCACATCATGAACGTGGCTGTTTTCTCTTAAGGTCTCAGTTATATTTTCGGGCAGGCGGTTGTCAGACTCCACAATGGTGTAGGCCGTATGTCCCTTCGCCTCGCGGAATATTCTCATAAAGGCAATATTGACGCTGCAGTCGCTCAATACTTTTGTGATATGGGCGGCGACACCCGGCTTGTCCTGATGGACGACGATGACGGCGCTGTACTCGCCGGAGAAATCCACCTTCACCTGGTTGATACGCACGATCCGCACCTTTCCGCCTCCCAGAGACTCCCCGCGCACGGTCATGACCTGACCGGCTTCATTCTCCATGCGGATATCCACGGTGTTTGGGTAAATATCGGTTTCCGTATCATTTACAATGAATTGAAACTCAAGGCCCCGCTCGTCAGCGATACGGAATGATTCCCGGATCCTGGTATCATCCGTGGAAAATCCCATAATTCCGCCTAAGAGAGCCCGGTCCGTACCGTGGCCTTTGTAGGTTTTGGCAAATGACCCGTAAAGGGTAAATTCTACCTTCTTAAGCGGCCCATTGATCATCTTCTGGGCGAGATAGGCAATGACAGCGGTTCCCGCCGTGTGTGAACTGGATGGGCCGATCATATTAGGCCCCAATACATCAAAAACACTGATAAACGACATGATAACCTCCCTGCACCGTTTCCTGTTTTTTCATTTCACGGTTGACATCTTTATGGTCTCATTATATCATGGCATTATGTATGAATCCAATTCATATATTTTATGTACTTATTGAATATTTTTAATAGATTATATTCCGGAATCATCCTTGGAAAGGGGCGTAAAACAAATGGAACTGCGTCAGTTGAGCACATTTATCCGGGCGGCACAGCTTCAGAGCTTTTCAAAGGCAGCCGGGAGCCTGGGGTATTCTCAGTCCGCTGTCACGGTACAGATCCGGCTGCTGGAGGAGGAGCTGGGCACCAGACTCTTCGACCGGATTGGAAGAAAGGTCACACTCACACCGCAGGGAAGCCAGTTTTTGACCAGCGCTTACGATATCCTCTATGAGGTCAATCGGGCGAAGCTGTCCGTCAGCGATGAAACGGAACTCAAAAATCCCCTTCATATCGGCACCATTGAGTCCCTCTGTTTTTCGAAATTTCCTTCTATCCTGCGCTATTTCAGGGAACATCACCCGAAGGTAGCGATACGGATCACCACCGCGCCGCCGGAAGAATTGATCGAAATGATGGAACACAACCAGCTGGATCTTATCTATATTCTGGACGAGCCCCGCTATGACAGCAACTGGTATAAGGCCATGGAACAGAAGGAAGAGGTGGTCTTCCTCTCCTCGCCCTCCTTTCCTTTAGCCGGAAAGAAAGGGATTAAACTGGAGGAGCTGCTTCATGAGCCCTTCTTCCTGACGGAGAAGAATGCCAATTACAGGCGCGCATTTGACCGCTATCTGGCAACAAAGAATATACTGCTGACCCCATTTCTGGAGATCAGCAATACCGAATTTATCATTAAAATGATCGAGGAGAACAAGGGTCTCTCCTTCCTTCCACGCTTCGCCGTTATGGAAAGCGCCGCAAAGGGGCAGACCTGTGTCCTAGATGTCACCGATTTCCACGCCTCCATGTACCGCCAGATCTTCTACCACAAGGATAAATGGAAGACGCGGGAAATGGATGAATTTATACGGCTGGCCATGATGGAATGAAAACGAAGAGTCCGGCTCGCCGGACTCTTGCGCCGGAGCGCGGTTGCTTCAGCAACCAAATTTCCTTAGCGCGGAGTGCGCATCCCCCGGAGGGTTTTCATTCCATAGGACGAACTTTCCTATGGAATGAAAAAAGCAGCATCAGAATCTGCCTTAAACAGATTCTGATGCTGCACTTCTTTCATCTTTTACAGCCCAAAGCCCGGTCCGACTTCCTGTCTTTCCTTCTCTGCGGCTTCTTCTGCTGCCTTCTGCTCGGCTGCGGCCTGTGCCGCTGCCTGCTCTTCCGCCTGACGGCGTGCAGCTTCTTCCTGCTGTGCCGCTGCGGCCTGATTCTTCATATCCTCGCTTACCAGCGGATCGGTCGGATCCCATGTCTGTTCAACCGGTATCGGAGTTACGGTTGGTTTATAGTATGGGCCTACACTTACCGGATCCTCGAAGATCTCGATCGTGGTGCCGATCGGGCAGTTGTCATATACCCACTTGGCATTCTCCGCGGTCAGACGGATACAGCCAAGGGAACGCACCACGCCCAGTCCGTTATAACCGACGGACTGCATCGTGTAGATGTCGGGTTTGTCGTAACAGACCGAGTGAATCAAAAATCCCTGTCCAGCGGTAATTCTGGTCGCATACTGGGTATAGGTATCATTAACCATAAGGCGCCAGCGGTACTTCTCCGGTGTATGGAAGGTTCCCAGCGGGGTATCATCTCCCACGGAACACAGCATGGATTTCACCGGAATAATGTATCCGTTATCGCCATCCTTTGCATAAGGAATCAGTGTGTTTAACTGTTTGTTGACCTTAATTACATAGGAACTCTGGATTCCGATAATCGGGTCTAAATCCTGAACCAGTTTTCCCTGTTCGTCGAAGTAAAACTTCAGTCCGTCTATGTACTGCCAGCCGGTTAAGAAAGAGTTGTCTCTGACATAGTAGCGCACTCCGTCATGATCGACCCAGCCGGTAAACACACCGCCAGGAACATCCGTGTAGCGTGTTACGCCGTTGTCATCATAGAATCCAAATGGAAGATTCGTTCTGACAGACGGTGTCCCGTCGCTCTCGTTATGATTCACTTCCGTCAGGTACGCCTCCAGGCTCGTCAAGGGTTTTCCCTCTCCTACAGTTCCGGCCGGACTTCCTGTCATGGCCAGGCCAAGTTTTTCTTTGCCTGAAACAGTTGCCCGGTACCAGACATCCAGTACCTGTCCTGCGTATCCTGAAAGCTTCATCTGAATCGCTTCAATCTGATTCCCGGTATTCTCTCCGCCTGCCACAGCGCCGTCAGAAACCCAGCCCTGCCAGCCGCCGTCGTGTAAGTATACGCGGTAGGAGATACTCCCGTCCACACCGGTGAGCCATACCTTAAGGCCCTCCACCGGCGATGCTGAATCTGATGCCGACTGCTTGTCCATGGCTTCATTCTTCCACTGACCATCGGTAAATACCTGATATACAACATGTGGAGACGGTGGATTTTGTACCTCATCGTCGGCAAATGCCGTCATGCAGCCTAACACCATGAAAGCGGCAAGCGCTACGGCACCCGCCACCTTTTTCAATGCCTGTAACATATCCTTATCCTCCTGATACATCCGTTTTTTCCCGAAGAAACGGGCTTTCCATACTCTAAAAAGCAGATATTATCATTATACTATAGCGATTTTTAAAAGTAAAGCATCCGGAAAAATCGTAATTTTATAAGAAAATCGTAAGAATTCTTAATATCTTAAGATGCATTCATGTAACAGTTCAGCCTTCGCTCCCGGCTGCCACTGCCCGTCCCGGTGCTTTCGGTTCCCAGACCTTTCCAGTGACTTTGCAGGGTATTAGCAGTTCTTAATGCGCAGAATTTTTCGTTCAGGGGAAATCCCCACCTGTCTGAGCGCAGCGAGTTTGGGGATTTTCACTGGTTTTTAGAAAAATCCTGCACATTTAGAAATGCTTATGCCCAAAACCGGAACTGAAAAGGTCTGGGAACCGAAAGCACCGGGACGGGCAGTGGCAGCCGGGAGCGAAGGCTGAACTGTTACACATTCATCCCAATCCCAGCGTTTCCGCATTGTAATCATCTCCCGCCTGTGATAAAATGAAGCTGAATTTTGAAGTGCCCGCGACGGGCGCGGATTGGAGGAACGCGATGCAGGCAATCATCCTGGCCGCAGGTATGGGAAAGAGACTGAAGGAATATACCGCGGAAAATACAAAGTGTATGGTAAAGGTGAATGGGACCACTTTAATTGAACGCGCGCTGCGCATTCTTGATAAAAAACAGCTTTCCAAAATTGTCATTGTGGTAGGCTATGAAGGCCGGAAGCTCATGGACTATATCGGCACGCTGGCCATCCAGACTCCCGTCTGCTTTATCAACAATGAGGTCTATGACAAAACGAACAATATCTACTCCCTGGCTCTGGCCAAACAGTATCTCGTATCCGAGGATACGCTGCTCTTTGAATCCGATATCATTTTTGAGGAAGCCCTGGTAGATATCCTGATGGAAGACTCCAGAGAGACCCTGGCTCTGGTGGACAAGTTCGCCAGCTGGATGGACGGAACCTGCATGGTGCTGGATGACGACGATTCCATCAAGGATTTTATCTCGGGCAAATACTTAAAGTTCGAAGACAAGGGCGGTTACTATAAGACCGTCAATATCTATAAATTCAGTCAGCATTTTTCCGCCAACACCTACGTTCCCTTCCTGGAAGCGTATGCGAAGGCCATGGGCAACAACGAATACTACGAATCCGTCATCAAGCTCATCGCCCTTCTGGAGACAAAGGAGATCAAGGCCAAAAGGCTGAACGGCGAGGTCTGGTATGAGATCGACGACATTCAGGATCTGGATATTGCGGAAAGCCTTTTTGCCGGCACTATCCAGGAACAGTATGACGCCATTGCCTCCCGCTACGGCGGCCACTGGCGTTATCCGAAGCTGCTGGACTTCTGCTATCTCGTCAATCCCTATTTTCCGCCTCAGAAGATGCTCGACGAGATGAAATCCAATTTTGAGATTCTGATCTCGGAATATCCATCCGGCATGCGGATCAACAGCCTGCTGGCCTCCAGAAATTTCGGCGTACGGCCGGAGCACATCGTGATCGGCAATGGTGCCGCGGAACTGATTAAGGTACTCATGGAACACACGGAAGGTCCTGTAGGCTTTATCCGCCCGACCTTTGAAGAATATCCCAATCGCTATGACAGCGCATTATCGGTTGTCTTTACACCGGATAATGAAGATTTCTCCTACACGGCGGAAGATTTAATCCGGTATTACGACAGTCCCGGCCACACGGTCGGTACGCTGATTCTCATTAACCCTGATAATCCCAGCGGCAATTACATCGACTGCGAAGGCCTTAAAAAGCTGATTGAATGGGCCAGGACAAGTTCCATACGCCTCGTTATCGATGAAAGCTTTTCTGACTTTGCAGAGCTTTCAGGAGACATGCAGGCCCTGGACTTATCCCTGATTAATGAGGAGGTGCTGCTGTCCTACAGCGGACTTTTCGTCGTAAAGAGCATCTCCAAATCCTATGGAGTTCCCGGAATCCGCCTCGGTGTTCTGGCAAGTTCCGACGAGGCCACGATCGCATTGTTAAAGAAAGAGGCGCCGATCTGGAACATCAACTCCTTTGGCGAATTCTTTATGCAGAACAGCGAAAAGTATAAAAAAGAATACCGGGAATCCTTAAAAAAACTGGCTGCAGACCGAAGCGGGCTGATAAAGAAGTTAAGCTCTGTTTCATTTCTCCGGCCGATCCCTTCTCAGGCGAACTATGTGATGTGTGAGGTCATGGAAGGCCGTACCAGCAGGGAGATTGCCTGCGAACTGTTGAAACACGATATTTTCATCAAGGATCTGACCTCAAAGCTGCATAACGGAAGACAGTATGTGCGGATCGCAGTCAGAAATGGAGAAGATAACTTAAGGCTTATCGCGGCGCTCAAGGCGATGGCAGACGGTGCAGAAGCCTTGTAAATTGCAAGGAATAAAACGGCCGGTGGCATATGAACTCAATGGTTCCATGCCGCCGGCCGTTTTATGCAGGGAATCTTCTTCCCGGGCTGGAGTTCCGGCAGGTAAGATACTGCTCTCTTTCATTACGTCGAATACAAATAATTAATTCATTTATTATCCTCACTTTTTCGAAAGAAAATATCATAAGCCAGAGAACACAAATGTAAATAAAAGACAAATGCAGTGAAGACGTACGTGCTGATAAAATGCATGAATCCAAGCGTATGATTAAAAAGCTTTACCGCAATAACAAAAATATAATTACTATGATATTAAGAAGTCTGCTAAGCTTAACCGGCATTCTGCTTTGCATTTTTATCTTTATAAAAGACAGGATTGAAATTACGATTGGAGTAAAAATATACGGGTAATAGACAGGCATAGCGTGAAAAGCATACCGTTTGTATGCTCTGAGCATCATATCTGTAAGAATCGTTAATTACTCAATTGGTATCGCGGCTGCATGCAATGGTCCTTTCTCAGACATGGCCTCACCTCCACTTCCTCTGATATATACAGTTTACCATAGCCACCCGGTAATGTCATGAATTCATTAGAAAGACCATTGCACTCCGCCCGGCTTTCCCCTATACTGTAAGGGCACCTCCCACACCGAACTTCCATTCCGCCTCACAGAAGGCGGAGCATACATCAGAAAGGGGATTAGAATGAATTTTAAAATAACAGAAAAGATAGAAGAAAAGGACAGATCGGAAATCTTTCAGGGACTGCTGGAATATAATCTGGCCAGAATCGAGGACAGAAATCCAAAGGAACTGGGCATCTATCTGGAAGATGAGCAGGGCAGGAAACTGGCGGGGCTGATTGGAGAGACCCATGGCAACTGGCTTATGGTTAAGTTTTTATGGGTGGATGAATCCTTGAGAGGCCGGCATATCGGCAGCCGGATTCTGGAGGAAGCAGAAATAGAAGCCAGGAAAAGGGGCTGCAAATACGCCTTTCTGGATACGTTCAGCTTCCAGGCGCCGGATTTTTATAAAAAACACGGTTATCGTGAAGTGTTTGCGCTGGAAGAATATCCACTCACGGGAAAACGGTATTATCTTACCAAAACTCTTTAAAATGGAGGCGGATCGAAACTGCTTCCTGCCCGAATGTGTCAAATGGAGGCAGCAGTTTCCTGCGGCCTCCACGCTGAATTTGTATCACATTCTGTATCATTCCGCCGCGATCCCGTTTATACTCCCAGCACCTCTCCGGCTTTTTTCATCGCCGATTCAATCACCTTATCCATATCGTAATACTTGTATTCGCCCAGCCGGCCGCCGAAGATCACGTTCTTTTCGCCATCTGCCAGGGCCGCGTATTTCTGGAACAGCTCCTGATTTTTCTCGTCGTTGACCGGATAGTACGGTTCCATGCCCTCACTCCAGGTCACCGGATACTCCCGGGTGATCACCGATTTAGGCTGGGTTCCGAATTCAAAATGTTTATGCTCGATAATCCGGGTATACGGAGTCTCCCTGTCTGTGTAGTTTACCACAGCAACACCCTGATAATTATCGGTGTCCACCGTCTCGCTCTCAAAACGCAGACTTCTGTACTCCAGTTTCCCGTAACGGTATCCGAAGTACGCGTCGATAGTCCCCGTATAGACGACCGTCTCGCCCAGACCGTCATACCGCTCCTTATTCTCCAGGTAATCCACTCCCGTCTCGATGTCGCATCCCTCGAACAGCTTGTCTATAATTACGTTATAGCCGCCTACCGGAATTCCCTGAAACAGGTCATTAAAATAATTATTATCATACGTAAAACGCACTGGAATCCGCTTGATGATAAAGGACGGCAAGTCCTTGCAGTCACGGCCCCACTGTTTCTCCGTATAGCCCTTGATCAGCTTCTGGTATAAATCCATGCCCACCAGACTGATGGCCTGTTCTTCCAGGTTCTTCGGTTCTCCCTTTACAGAGGCCTTCTGTTCCTCGATCTTCTTTTTCGCCTCCGCAGGAGTGGATACGCCCCACATCCTGCTGAAGGTATTCATGTTGAAAGGCATATTGTACATTTCACCCTTATAATTTGCCACCGGGCTGTTGGTATAGCGGTTGAACTCTGCCAGTTCGTTCACAAATTTCCAGACCTCCCGGTTGCTGGTATGGAAAATGTGCGCGCCGTAACGATGAACATGGATGCCTTCCACGTCCTCACAGTAAATATTGCCGCCAATATGATCCCGCTTTTCCACCACCAGACACTTCTTGCCCTTTTTTCCCGCCAGATATGCGAAGACTCCGGAATAGAGTCCGCTGCCTACCAGGACGTAATCATACTTTTTCATGTTTTGTGTTCTCCTGTTCTGTAATCATCTGCCCATCATTGTACTATATCTGCCCGGAAATGTAAACAACGGCCGCCGGAGCAGAGTCCTTTCAGTTACCTGCCCCGGCGGCCGTATCGTGTCACCGTATCTTATGTATCTCATATGTCTTCCGGCTTACGCATGCCGGATATCCGTAAATTCCGAAATCTCCCGGTTAATCGTGCACAGATCGTCCACCGTCATATCATGGATATCTTCATGACCGGTAATCCGCGCGTATGTTTTCAGTTCCTCAAAGCTGCATTTTAAAAAGTTGCCGACACGTGCAGACGCGGCACAGACATTAAACCTTTTTCTCAGTTCCGGGTCCTGCGTGGCCGCTCCAACCGGACAGTTTCCGCTTCCGCAGATCCGGTACTGCTGACATGCCGCCGCGATCAGGCCCGCAGACGCTACCGCCACGGCATCCGCGCCCATGGCAATGGCCTTTGCAAAATCGGAGGAGACCCGCAGTCCGCCTGTGATCACCAGATCAATGTCGGCTCCTGCCTCATCTAAATACTTTCTCGCCCGTGACAGGGCGAAGACCGTGGGAACGCTGGTGGAATCCCTTACCAGCTTCGGACTGGCCCCCGTGGCGCCTCCTCTGCCGTCTATGGTGATAAAATCAGGTTCTGCGAACACACAGTACTCCAAATCCTTTTCAATTCTTCCCGCCGCGATCTTGATCCCGATGGGCCGTCCGTCAGACGCCAGGCGCAGTTGGGTTACCAGGTCCTTAAGATCCTCTTTGCTGCGGATATCTTCAAATTTGGAAGGGCTGATCACGTCCTTGCCCAGCGGCTTATTACGGATTGCAGCAATCTCGGGAGTTACCTTTTCTCCCGGCAGATGGCCGCCCATCCCGGGCTTCGTTCCCTGGCCAATCTTGATTTCGATGGCGTCTGCCTCCTGGAGATTTTCAGGCGTGACGCTGTATTTATTTGGTACGTACTCAAAGATATACTTGTAAGCAGCGGCCTTCTCCTCCGGCAGTATTCCGCCCTCGCCGCTGCACATGGCAGTTCTGGCCATGGCGCTTCCCTCTGCCAGCGCCACCTTCATCTCCTTCGACATCGCTCCGAAGGACATATGGGATATGTAGACCGGTCCGTCCAGAACCATGGGCTTTTTGGCGCGCTTGCCGATCACCGTGGCGATATTTACCGGATCGTGCTCCATCAAAGGCGGCGGATTCAGCTGCGCGCCCAGAATCAGGATATCATCCCAATTTGGCATGGCCATCTTTGTGCCCATGGCATCGATAATCGTCTTCCCGCTCACCGCCATCTCATGAATCTCTTTCATATAGCGGCAGGTGCTGTCCTGTCTCGCATACTTTGGATCGTATTCCAGGCCCTTCGGCCGATTTTCACCGATATCCACAGATTCCGCGGATACCGCCTCCTCCTTCGTCAATGCAGCTTCCTCCTCTGCTTCCTTTAACGGGGCAAACACAGAGGCCGGCTGCCTGCACACCGGACATTCTTTCAGATCTTCAAAAGGTTTCCCTTCTTTTTCCTCATCATAAACAAATCCGCACACACCACACTGAAATCTCGCCATATTCTGTCTCCTTTCTTTCCCCGCTTTTCTTATGCAGGATTTTTTATAGTCCCAGTTTACCACCATTTTTGTGCAACAACAATACCTGTTTGTCCTTTTTTTAATCGTAGATTGTGAAATATTTATTTTAATTGACAATTAATTCATGACATGATATGCTATTTTCATAAGTTAATAATAATTACTATTATTTAGGTATCACCATGAAACAGATGGGAGAAAGAGAGGTAAGAACAGTGAGTACATATGTAATTACCGGCGGAACAACCGGAATCGGAGCAGCGGTACGAAAGACATTACTGGACCAGGGCCATGAGGTATTTAACATTGATTATAAGGGCGGAGACTACCTGGCCGATCTGTCCACGAAGGAGGGACGCCAGGGTGCCATCGAGGCGGTCTTTGAGAAGTATCCCGACGGAATCGACGTTCTGATCTGTAATGCAGGTGTCGGCCCGACCGCACCGCCCAAGATGATATTTGCCCTGAACTTCTTTGCCAGCATTCAGTTGGCGGAAGGCTTAAGACCATTACTTAAGAAGAAACGCGGCAACTGTGTCATCACCTCCTCCAACTCCATCACCAACATGACGGTGCGTATGGACTGGGTTGATATGCTCTCCAACGTCATGGATGAAGACAGAATTCTGGAACTGGCGGATGATATCCCCAGGAATCAGACACCGTCCTGCTACAGCTCCTCCAAACACGCACTCGCCCGCTGGGTTCGTCGGATTTCTCCTTCCTGGGCCGTAGACGGACTGAGAATCAACTCTGTGGCCCCCGGCAACACGACGACACCGATGACCCAGGGTATGACAGACGCCCAGATGGAAGCCGCCTTATTAATCCCGATACCGACCCGCTACGGGCGCAGGGAATTCCTGGACGCCCAGGAGATCGCCAATGGAATTGTGTTCCTGGCTTCTCCACTGGCAAGCGGCATCAACGGAGTCATTCTGTTCGTTGACGGCGGCATTGACGCCCTGCTTCGTTCAGAGCAGATTTAAATAAGGAGGAAAAAGTGATGACAATCTTAGAGCAGTATATTGAATGCATGAAAAAGGGCGACGAAGTGGCACTGGCCGATCTGTTTAATGAGTACGGTGTTCTTCACGATTCGTCCGTTATAAAAGCCGGCATGGACACCATCCACCTGGAAGGAAGGATGGCCGTGGAAATGATGTTCCACCACAAATTTGGATTCAACGGGGGACCATTTCCCATTCACAGTGTCAAATACGTGGGGGATAATACCGTATGGTACTTTATTACCTACCACGATCATGTCGTACCGGTTACCGCCTTCTTATCCGAGACGGATGAGAACGGCAAAATAAAACGGCTGAACATCTATCCGCTATAGCTCAGCAAACCCATTTGGAGACCGCGGCGCCTTTCTCGGAAGGCTGCCGCGGTCTCTGCGTTTCTGCCTTGCACGGAAATAAAAAAGTTTGAATAAACTGAAACATTTTCTGACAGACTGCGTACTGATAGGTGAGATACATAAAAAGGAGGATATCATGAATGACTACGAAATCATCCAAAAGCTAAAGCGCAGGGAGGAGGACGGCCTCCGGGACTTAATGAAGCAGTATTCCGGCTATGTAGCGGCTATTATCTGCAACATTTCCCAGGGGATCCTGAGCGTGGAGGATGTGGAGGAACTGTCCGCCGACGTGTTTCTGTCCGTCTGGAACCATGCGGCCGGCCTCATGGAGGACAGGCCGCTGCGCCCCTATCTGGCGCAGGCCGCCCGCAATACGGCGATCAGCAGACTGCGAAAGCGCGGAGAAGCTGCCCTGCCCTTTGATGATGACATCATCACATTGCAGGCCGAGGAAAATCCCGATGAACTGGCCATCAAACGGGAGCAGACACAGATTATCAATTCGGCAGTGGAAGCCTTCGGCGAGCCGGACAGGGAAATCTTTATCCGATTTTACTTTCTGGGTGAGCGCATCGAGGCCATCGGCAGACGGCTGGCCATGAACCAGTCGACAATCCGTACAAAGCTGCACCGTTGCCGCAAACGGATAAAAGGGATCTTTGAAGAAAGGGGATATCAATATGAATAAAAAGATAAAAATCAGTGATTTATGTTCCCGGATGGACCCGCAATATATGGAAGACCTGGAAGTGACCAATATGACAGACTTGCACCCCTCGGAGCAGCGCATAGAAGATATCGTGTTTCAGAAGCTGCATCCGGAACAGAAAACGGCCGCACCGGCCGGGAAAAGAGTAAATATGAAAAAGAACACATGGAAAATTGCGGCGATCGCCGCTGTCTTCTGCCTGTTTGCAACGACTGCGTTTGCCATGGCAGGAGGCTTCGAGTATTTCCGCTCCATCTACGGAAACACGGTTGACAATGCCAGACAGGATATTCTGACACCTGAAATTACCGTCACGGACGGCACCCGGCAAATGGCGCTGGACAGCATGCTGACAGACGGCTACAAGATCAACCTCATTGTATCGCTGAAGACCGTATCCGGCAAGGCTGACAAAGACATCGAAAAAACAGATCCTTTCAATCTGTTCCAGGTAGAGCTTCAGCCTCCCGTCTCCAGTCCTGAGCAGGAGGAACAAACTATGGCCTTTACCTGCACGGAACTGACGGAATTTTCATCGAAAAGCCAGCATTTTTACCACATTCAGCTGGATTCCCTGACCGACTGTACCGGCTGGAATATGAAAGTCTCCCTGTCCGAAAGTCTGGGAAACTTAACCCTGGAATCGGATATCAAAGGCTCGGCGGCCGCTGCAGAGCTTACCATCAATCAGGCCATCGACAGCAGTCTGACGATTGAGACGCTCCAGATCTCCCCCTTAGGCTTCCTGGTTATCGGAAGTGAAGGCGCTGCCTCCGGCGGACTTCCCACGCCTTCCATCAGCCTTACCTTTAAGGACGGATCACAGGAAGACCTGATCACGCCCATGTCCTTCGACTCCGGCGAAGGCGGCACGATAACCGGAGGCGGCGGCGTTGTCATCGGAGAAGATCCTATGACCGGACCGCTTGTCACCACCACATACGGGCAGAGGAATCCCAGCGGAAAGCTTGCAATAGCCGGTGAATTCGGCCGGATTATCCTGGTAACCGAGATACAGTCCATTTCAGTCAACGGCACAGAGTATCCGTTAAATTAAAGTAATAGGAGTACGTTTCATAGGACGAACTTTCCTGTGAACAAAAAAGCTGCTGCAAAACGACCGGTCGCTCAGTCGTTCCGCAGCAGCTTCTACTATATCTCTTTCTTTTTAATAAAACAGACGGTTTACCGCACTAAAGATACCTCTGATTGAGGCTCTGGTGATGTTGGAGCTGATGCCCACGCCGTATGTGGCGCGTCCGGACTTCACATCCAGCAGGTGGATATAGGAAGCCGCCTGTGCTCCTGAACCGGAAGTAAGTGCGTGCTCGTTGTAATCCAGTACCCGGATTTCAATTCCCAGCGCTTTCTCAAGTCCCTTCTGCACCGCATCGATAGGACCGTTTCCGACGCCTTCAAAGACCTTCTCCACGCCGTGGTCGGTATAACGGACCTTGGCCAGTGTTGAGAACTCGGTATCATCCTCGGCCTCCGTAATCTGGCACTTACGGAAATGGATCGGTTCCTTGCGCTCGCTGTAATTCCTCTTGAACTCATCCATGATCTGCTCAGGCGCAACCTCACCCTGCTTCTCGGAAATCGCCTGAATGACATCGGCAAATTCCTTGTGCATTCCCTTCGGAAGCCTGAAACCATAGAATGTATCCATGACGAACGCCACGCCGCCCTTGCCGGACTGGCTGTTGATGCGCACGATTGGTTCGTACTGTCTGCCGATATCCGCCGGATCGATCGGAAGGTACGGAACCTCCCAGTGCTCCTGGTTTCTCTCGTGCATGGCCTGCATGCCCTTGTTGATGGCATCCTGATGGGAACCGGAGAACGCGGTAAAGACGAGCTTTCCTGCGTACGGATGTCTCGGCTCGACCTCCATCTTGGTGCACCGTTCACATACGTCCACGATCTCACGGATATTCTCCAGGTTTAACTCGGGATTGATGCCCTGGGAGAACATATTATATGCCACGGTCAGAATATCCACGTTGCCGGTCCGTTCGCCGTTGCCGAGCAGAGTTCCCTCCACCCTGTCAGCGCCTGCCAGGAGTGCAAGCTCCGTGGCCGCGATACCGGTGCCGCGGTCGTTATGGGGATGAACGCTTAAAATGATGCTGTCACGGTTCTTGAAGTGACGGTCCATCCACTCAATCTGGTCTGCGTAAACGTTAGGAGTCGTCATCTCCACGGTCGAAGGAAGATTGATAATGATCTTCTTCTCGGGAGTCGCTCCCCATGTATCCTGTACTGCCGTACAGATATCAAGCGCGAAATCAAGTTCCGTTCCGGTAAAGCTTTCCGGTGAATATTCGAGGATCACTTCCCCGTCAAAACCGTCCATGTACTTCTTTACCATCTCTGTGCCTTCTACGGCAATCTCCTTGATCTCCTCTTTGCTCTTGTGAAATACCACATCCCTCTGCAGAGTGGAGGTGGAATTATAAATATGTACAATCGCCTTCTTAATTCCCTGAATAGCCTCAAATGTCCTTTTAATCAGATGCTCACGGCACTGAACCAGAACCTGGACTACCACATCATCAGGAATAAGTTTCCTTTCTACGAGCTGTCTTAAGAAATCAAACTCAATCTGGGAAGCGGCCGGAAATCCGATCTCAATCTCCTTAAAACCAAGCTTCACAAGAAGGTTGAACATCTCAATCTTCTCTTCCACAACCATGGGCTCAATGAGCGCCTGGTTTCCATCTCTTAAGTCAACACTGCACCAGATCGGTGCTTTTTCAATCTCTTTGTACGGCCATTGTCTCTCCGGATAATTGATTACTGGTACCCGCTTATATCTCTGATAGTTTAACATGGTTTTCTCCTCCAAATTATAATTTTTATTCGATTCATTCCCTTTTATCTTCATCCAGGGCTTTGGAGTCGATAAATCACGCTATACTTCTTGACAATGAACAACGTGGTTTTTACAGGTCTAACCCCATCTTCATCATTCCTTTACTATAAGAATCACCCTCCCGGAATTTGCCGAGGTAAAGTGTTATACTATTATAGCACGTTCAGAAATGAGTTACAACAAAAATCTTCGTTAAGTTTAATTGCTCAGCTGCAGAAGCTTCTGCTTTAACTCGCCTTCCATACGGGCCAGTTCCGTCTCCGCCTCTCTCCTCTTCTGGCGGCCTTCCGTCTGTATACGGACCACTTCGTCCAGCGTGGTGATCAGGGATTCATTGGTAATCTTAAGGGTCTCCATATCCACGATTCCGCGTTCCGACTCTTTGGCCGTCTCGATGGTAGCCGTCTTTAAGACCTCGGCGTTCTTTCTCAGCAGCTCGTTCGTCATGTCGGTGACTTCCCTCTGGGCTCTGGCTGCCTGTTCGGAATGGTTGATTCCGATAGCCAGAACCATCTGGCTCTTCCAGAGCGGGATCGTATTGACGATGGTCGACTGGATCTTCTCCGACATCAGTGTATCATTATTCTGCACCAGACGGATCTGAGGCGCCATCTGAATGGAGATCATACGGGTCAGCTCCAGATCATGGATCTTCTTCTCAAACCGGTTGCAGAGAGACGCCATATCGTTGACCGCCTGCGCATCCTCCGGAAGGCCGGTCTTATGAGCCTTGTCCATGAGAGCCGGCAGCTCGCTTCCGCGAACCTCATTCAGTTTCTTTTTGCCCGCCAGAATGTACATGCTCAGTTCCTTAAAGTAAGTCGTGTTTAAGTCGTACATCTTGTCCAGCAGCGCAATATCCTTTAAAAGCTGAATCTGATGGTTCTCCAGAATCTTGCAGATCTGGTTCACATTGATCTCAGCCTTGTTGTACTTTGCCTTCATACTTTCCAGCTTGTTGGAGCTCTTCTTAAAGAAGCCGAAGAAGCCCTTATCCTCGTCCTCCGCCTCGAAGCTTTTAAGCTCCGTCACCACGCTGCTTAACATCTGGCCGATCTCGCCCAAATCCTTTGTCTTAACGTTATCCAGCGCCGCCTCGGAGAAATCAGCGATCTTTTTCTGGGCTCCCGCTCCGTACTGAAGCACGAGGTTGGAATCCGTCAGATCAATTCTCGCCGCGAAACTGTCGATCATCTTTCGCTCCTCCGGTGTCAGCTCCGCCTCGGGAATGGACTCTGTCAAGCTCTCTTCCTCCATCTTTGCAGGCACCGCCTGGCTGCTCTCCGCCGGAAGCTCCGATGTGCTGAATGGGTCCAGGGTCAGCACCGGTGCCTCGTTTATCATCGTTTCGATGTCTTTACTCATGATTCTTCCCTCCTGTTAAGTCGCTTTTACTAAAATCGCTTTCTGCGAATCCATCCTTTTTCAGCATCGTCTGAAGCACGGAGGCGTCAGTGGTGATATCGATCGCTGCGTCCTGGTATAAATCATCCAGAAGGCGCTCAAACGCCGTATTGATCGTATCCAGTGTCTCCTCAATCTCATGCTTCGCCGAGACGATGTTGTCTCCCTCTATCTCAATTCTGTCGAAATCGCGGTACGCGGTTACCAGCTTCACCGTGGTTGGGAGATAATACTCCATAAAACGCTCCATCTCCTCCATCTGATCCGGCTGGCGCTCCACTGTCTCGAAGATTCTTCTGATGACATTCTCCAGCCTGGATATCTTCCCGGATATCGCCTCTCCCGGAATCGCATCGTTAGCTTCCCGCAGAATTCTTAAATACTCATGGCCCTGGGCCATCATCTCTCTTAAGCCCTCCGGAAGCTGTTTTTCATCTTCCTCTGCCTTTTTCTTTCCTTCAGGAGCCGCTGCACTCTTCTTCTGCTTCTTTTCCGATTCAGCCAGAAGAGCCATCTCCTTCTCTCTCTGTTTTAAGGACTGCTGGGCGCTTAAATACTGTTTATACGTCTCTTCGTTTAACATCAGACAGGTCTTCTGCTCATCGATATGCGCCTCCGGCAGAATCCCCTTTTCAATCATCTTCTGTAAATCGCGGACAACGAATCTTCTTGACTTCCCAATGCTGCGCGCCAGCTCCTCGATATCGCAGAACAGCCTGCTGCCCGCCTGCTTCAAATAAAGTCCGGCCCGTTTTAAACGGCCTCTCGTCGAGATACCGGTCCCCAGCATGGTACCGAAGACACAGCCCAGCACCAGAAGAAGCCCTGACGATCCCAGAATGGGTCCCCAAAACGGTTTTACCACGAGGGCAAGAATCCATGTCACGAGAAACAGGATTCCTACCACGCCCAGCCCAATACCGCCAAACACGGTAAACAGAATCCCGGAAATGCGCCCTGGCTGATTCAGTCTTATGGCAACCGGATTGGGAGCCATTTTTCTGACGCGGTACGCTCTCTGGTCTTCCCCTGCCGTCTCGCTGGTCTGAAAGGCGCGGTACCCCGGACTTTCCGAGCGTCTGGAGGTTCTCTCCGTGGTGTAGCGGCAGTTCTCATAGCCTGTCCGCCTTCTTTCCCTGGTACGGCTGCTGCCGGCCGCCGATCCCGTCCAGCTGCCGCGGTTTCTTCCCGCGTCCGCAGCTGCGGCCGTATCATAAGCGCCTTCGTTTGTGTCCGGCCCTGTACCCTGTCCTTTGTCCGGTCCCTTTCGTCCGTTGCTTCCGGTATCCCTCCTTCGGGCTGCGTCCAGCCCTCCCAGCATCTGGCTTCTGGCCTCGTCGAGCGCGAAATTCACCGTGTCCGAAATCGTTCTGTTCAATTGTTTAAAATCCATGGAATCTATGGCATCCTGTACTGAATCCCTGATTTGATCTCCTAAATTTGAAAAGTCTTTATTATCCATAAACAATGGCCTTTCTCCATATGCATTCAACATTTGCATCCTTTATAGCACTACCTATCATATCATGAATTGAGCCCGTTTACAATTTAAAATCGGGCCAGTTCCCGGAAAAACAGAAAGCCCGCGGCCAGGAGGAGAGGAACAAACTTTTACTTCCTCTCCTCCGGACCGCGGGCCTCCGGGGCGCCGCCCCTCCAGTCAGATGCGCTTACAGGATGTGCCCCTGCTGCTTCATCACTTCGATCACCTGATCCACGTGCTTCTCACACGTCTCCAAATCGGCCGCCTCGACCATGACACGGACTACCGGTTCCGTGCCGGACTGACGGAGCAGGATTCTTCCGCTGTCTCCGAGAGCTTCCGTCACCCTGGAAACTTCTGCCTTCACCACGGCGTCGTCCTGAGCCGCTGCTTTATCCTTCACGCGGACATTTTTAAGCACCTGCGGATAAATCTCAATCTCAGAAGCCAGCTTAGCCAGGCTCTCCTTCTTCTCCAACATGACTTCCATCACCTTTAAGGACGTTAAGATGCCGTCGCCCGTGGTGGCATGCTTGCTGAATATGATATGGCCGGACTGCTCGCCGCCCAGACAGTTTCCATAAGTTACCATATTCTCATAAACGTACTTGTCACCGACCGCCGTCTTTTCGTATCCGATTTCCTCTCGGTCCAGCGCCTTGTATAAGCCGAAGTTGGACATGATGGTGGTAACCACCTTGTTATTCTTTAACGCGCCCTGCTCCTTCATGTACTTACCGCAGACGAACATGATCACATCGCCATCCACGACATTTCCGTTCTCATCTACCGCGATACAGCGGTCCGCGTCGCCGTCGTAGGCAAATCCCACATCGGCTCCGATCTCCTTCACGAACTCCTGCAGCACCTCGATATGGGTAGAACCGCATTTTGTATTGATATTCAGGCCGTCGGGACTGTTGCTGATCACATGAGTCTCCGCTCCCAGAGCGTCGAACACATTCTTGGCAATGGCAGAAGCGCTGCCGTTGGCACAGTCTAACGCCACCTTCTTATTCTTAAAAGAACGGGTAGCAATGGAAATTAAGTATCCGATATAGCGGTTTCTGCCGGCGGCAAAATCAACGGTTCTTCCAATCTTATCCCGTTTAGCCAGCGGAATCTCAGGAGTCTCCCCATCCAGATATTTCTCGATCTCAACGATTACGCTCTCTTCCAGCTTCTCTCCGTTTCCATTAATTACCTTGATTCCATTGTCATAATAAGGATTATGGCTTGCTGAGATCATGATGCCGCAGTCGAAATCCTCTGTGCGGACCACATAAGACACACTGGGAGTCGTCGTTACGTGAAGCAGATAAGCATCCGCTCCGGATGCGGTTAAGCCCGCCACCAGGGAATACTCGAACATGTAGCTGCTTCTTCTCGTATCTTTTCCGATGACGATCCGGCATACATCGCCCTTCTTCCTCTGTCCGTAGTACCAGCCCAGAAACCGTCCTACTTTAAAAGCATCTTCTACTGTCAGCGTTACGTTGGCTTCCCCTCGGAAACCGTCAGTTCCAAAATACTTGCCCATATTTTTATCTCCTCTTTTCAATACTGGTATTTGCGCAATGCAGTACTCGCTTACTGCTAACTGATTTTCCAGAATCAGAATGTACTATAGCACACATGTTTTCTTTTTTCAATTAAGATTCTCTTATTTCGTTTCACGCCTGAACTGTTATAATTTTACAGAGCGCCGCTGAAACTATTCTTCGGCAACCTCATAAGCGTACAGAATCGTTCTGGCGTCGTTAAATTCATAGCTGCAGGTGATGAAGGACCAGAGCTGCTCCAGCGGTTTCTCCGGGATCTGTGCAAAATCACAGCCCTTCGTCATCTCTTCCACATACGCCTGAAAACTTTCCTCCGTGGCAAACTTCGTCTTCCGTCTCATGCCGGTCGGTTCCGTGTAAAGCACAGACATGGGGCGTAAATGGTATTCGCGCTCCGGAGTATAGACGGTGATATCCTGATGTTCCTTGAAATATTCCTCGTCCTTATACTTTACGATGTCTTTGAACATGCTTCCATTCTTCATATTGTGCCCATAAATTATATTATGCCTGCCGGAAAAATCAGGTTCACTCTCATAATCAAGATATATGGCTCCAGCCACACTTTTTTTGCCCTCGAAGTCCGTATTTAAGTAAGTATCATTATTTCCGGTCTGAACGATAGGGTAATCGATCTCAGTCCCCTCGACTTTAAGCCATCCCACAATGTCCGGATTGATCTTTCGCAGCTCGTCAAACTGGATCGGCGACACGTAAGGCGCCTCTGTCTCTTCCGTCTCGGCCTCGGTCGAAATCTCGGTCGGCGCTTCAGTCTCTCTGGCCAGTTCCGCAAGACTCTCATACTCCCGCTCAGCCGCAGCACGCACCTGGTAATCCACATAAGTTTTTATTCCTGCTACCGCCGCCAGCACCACGGCCAGCAGTAGGAGGACCGATGCAATACGTTTTTTCTTCATACTGTCACTTTCCTTCGGTTTTATGTATTTTTTCCTACAGTATATATGATTTCTGGTGAAATCTCAATCTTTTTCCGCCCCCTCCCTTCATATTTAAAATGTTTCACAAGCAGTACTGGACATTTTTCCTTTTATTCTTTATACTAATATTAGAAAATGGGAGTGTGAGATACTCATGAATAACAAGAATGAAATCATATATGTAAATATGTTGGGGGAATTCTCCATAACGATAGGCAGCCAGACGATCATGGACCGGAACAACCAGTCCAAGAAACCCTGGAGCCTGTTAGAGTATTTAATTACCTTCCGCGACCGAAACATCCCGGTTGAGGAGCTGATCGATTTATTCTGGAAGGACGAGGCCAGCAATAACCCGGCCGGCGCTTTGAAGACCCTGATGTTCCGTGTCAGGAAGCTTTTAGAGCCATTGGGAGTTCCGCCTCAGGACTTAATTACTCAGAACAGGAAGGCCTACGGCTGGACCAAAGAACTGACTACCATCACCGACACGGATCGTTTTGAGGACTTATGCCTTCGTTCCGAGGCGACAGATATAAACAGCGAGGAATGCCTCACCCTCTGTCTGGAGGCGGTAGCCCTCTATAAGGGTAATTTTCTTCCAAAATCTGAGTGGGAATCCTGGGTCGTACCGATCCATACGTATTACCATACCCTTTATCAGAATCTGATTCACCGCACGCTGCTGCTGCTCGATGAGCAGAAGGATTATCCGACGATCATCGACGTCTGCCAGCAGGCCATTGCGATCGACCAGTATGAGGAGGATGCCCATTACTATCTGATCTACGCCCTTTACCAGAGCGGCAATCAGTATATGGCCATGGAACACTATCAGCATGTCAATGACATGTTTTATAATGAGTTCGCCATCACTCCGTCTGCTCGGTTTAAAGAGCTTTATAAGCTGATCAGCGACAAGAAGCACGGCATCACCATGGATTTAAGCACGATCCAGGAGACGTTGATGGAAGGAGCCAAGGAAAAAGGCGCATTCTGCTGTGAACCTTCCGTATTCCGGGATGTCTATCAGCTGGAGACCCGCGCCATCGAGCGTACCGGCGACTCCATCTTCCTGTGCCTGATCACCATCAGCAACTTAAAGGGAGAATTATTAAAGCCCTCCGTACAGACGAGGGCCATGGATGAACTGGGTGAGTCCATCCGCACCTCTCTCCGCCGGGGCGACATCTACAGCCGGTACAGCGTCAGCCAGTACCTTATGCTGCTTCCGACAGCCACCTATGAAAACGGAGAGATGGTATTAAAGCGGATTATCCAGAATTTCAAAAAAGCGTATTCCAGAAAAGACTTATCCATTACGTATTCACTTCAGAGCATTATACCAAGCTAATACTGCAGCATAAGAATCCTCAGGGCCGGAAACGATTATATACGTGTCCGGCCTGAATTCCGCCCCGGTACTGGGCCATCTCGCTGACTGTTACCAACTGATATCCCCGATTCACCAGTTCCGGAATAATCACCTCCGCGGCATCCGCCGAAGTGCTGTAAATATCATGCATCAGCACAATATCCCCATCCTTTACCTGATTCAGTACAACATTGATCGTGTTCTGCGCGTTTCTCGTCTTCCAGTCCAGCGTATCGATGTCCCACATGATGGCCGCCATTCCCATGGAGCCCAGTGTATCCAGAGACGCCTGATTATAAAAGCCACCCGGCGGTCTTACCAAAGTCGGAGTCACGCCGCATGCCTCGGCGATCTTCTGATTCGTCAGCCCTACCTGAGAACGGATTCCCGCGTCCCCCACCTTTGTTAAGTACTTGTGTTCATATGTATGGTTTGCCACCTCGCATCCCAGGGCGTTCATGCGCTGAACTACCGCCTGCGTTCCGGGGACACGGTTGCCCACCATGAAAAAGGTGGCCCGGCCTCCATTCGCTTCCAGGCTGTTTAAGATCCTCGTGGTCACAGGCGTGCTCGGCCCGTCGTCAAAGGTAAGGGCCACCATGGGCTTCGCAGGATCTATTCCCTCCGGTTTCATCTCCGGCGGAGCGGCTCCCTTGATCACAGCCGCGGCCCTTAAGCCTTCCACACGGATACCGGAGCCTTCCGCTCCCGCCGCCGCGCCGTTCATGGCCCATTCGGTCCATGCGCCATTTTCCCACACGGAATAATAGATATCGTAATACTCGCCCAGTCTGTCGGTAAACTTCATGGCGACGGCCTCAATCGGAAGCTGTTCCGGAGCCGCTCCGATCTCCACATCATTCTCTCCCCAGTCAAGCCAGCCCTTGCCGATGATATTCACCTGATAGGCAAGCGTTCCCTTCAGGACCTCCGGCTGTCCGGAGACCGTCATGCGGATGGCGCTGGCAAAGCTTCCCGTCTGAACCTTCAGCGGGCCGTTGTCGGCCTTAACCTCACTCCATCCCACGCTGTCCTGGTAGGCGCTGTAGTTCACCACCAGAGGCGTCAAATCCTCCGGATTCACCTTTGGGATGATTCCCGGTCCGATCTCTTCTTCTGCCGCAGCCTCGTCCGCACAGGAACAGAAGGGCTGTCCGCCGGCAATCAGCGCGGCTGCCAGAACAAACGCCCCGATTCTTCTCAGAATCTTCCATTTAATACTCTTCATTTCTCCCACCTCCGCAAGCATCTTCAATTTTGATATATTAAGTATAGCATAGATTCCGGGCAAATAACTCCTGAATTCCTTAAATCTTTCCTACAATACCAATTGATATCCCCTTACAATTCAATTCTTTTAAAGAATTTTACCATTTTACACTATTCAATTGTTTAAAAATCATTTATGATAAAAGGGAGTTTGAAAAAGGAAAATACCACCAGATAAGACATCAGAATCTATATTTTACAGGAGGAATCTTATGATACAGGAAGATTTTATCACACTGACACTGGAGAAACAGAAAAATATTGCTCTCATCGCCCATGACAATGAAAAGCATTCCCTCATCGAGTGGTGCAAGGAACATAAAGACATCTTATGCCAGCACACCTTATGCGGAACCGGCACCACAGCGCGCATGATCACGGACCAGACGGGCCTGTCGGTGAAAGGCTACAACAGCGGTCCTTTAGGCGGTGACCAGCAGATCGGCGCAAAAATCGTAGAAGGGAGAATTGACCTGGTCATCTTCTTCTCCGATCCATTGACCGCACAGCCCCACGACCCCGATGTGAAGGCCCTGCTCCGTATCGCTCAGGTTTATGATATTCCCATCGCCAATACCAGGGCGACCGCGGATTTTATTATCACCTCTCCGCTGATGGGCGCAACCTATGAGCATCAGGTAATTAATTTTAACAAAAATGTTGCAGATCGTGCGAACACGCTGTAACGGTTCCACCGAAGAAAATGGTATGGTGCCGTCCTGATATCACAGTTTCAGGGCAGACCATACCATTTTCTGTTATTTGCCGCATTCTTCCCCGGCATACAGGCGGATTTCGAAAATACAGGCCAGAGGGCTTCCGTACGTCGATTCCGCTCTGATGCTGACGCTGTCACACCGTATTTCGTCTTCTAACCCGATGATCTGAAGCCGTTGGCCCATGGATTCCCTGCTGAGCCTTTTAACGGAATTTCCGTTCAGAAAAAATTCCACGGTATAATTCCGGATCAGCTCCGACGGCGGATTCATCTCCTGTCTTTTCAGGACCGCACGGTTAATCGAAGGCGTGATCTCCCTGCTTAAATTGGAATCCAGTGTCAATCTGATCTGTTTCACCAGCATCGGCTGTTCTGCCGTGAGCGTGATGACAGGCTTTCCTTCTATAGACGCTCTCCAGCAATTGGAAGCCCCGCCTTCACTTCTTGCGGTTCCATTTACCACATTCTCCGGCGGACAGCCCTCTGTCTGATCCGAAGCACTCACCTTCATCGTTCTTGCCAGATCTTTGGGGTCTGTGTTCCTCACCCCAGGCAGATAGCAGTCCTGCTTTAACAGTTCCTGCTGCAGTTCATCTATAAACTCCAGAACACCGGATGGAGTACAGCCCTTTTTCAAAGCTATTGCTGCCGCCACTCCCGCCGCCTGGCCTGCTACAGCGCAGGTAGCCATCACCCGGGTCGAAGAAAATGCCACATGGGTACAGCTAATGGCTCTTCCGCCCAGAAACAGATTCTTTATGTTACTGGAATACAGGCATCTGTATGGAATCGGATAGATCCCGTTTACCTTGTTCCAGACCGTCGGATCATCCTCTTCATTTAAAAAGCCCTCGACAGTATGGATATCCATGGGCCACCCGCCGTATGCAACGGTATCGGGAAAATCCTGTTCCCCCAGGCAGTCATGCTCTGTCAGCACGTAATCACCGATGAGGCGGCGGCTCTCCCGCTTTCCCGGAAGGAAGCCAACCCATTCCAGCTCCATGCATCCCGCGCCGTGGCTGCCGCCGTTTTTTATGTGGTCCCACACACCGTAGACAGCCTTTAACAGCTCATCGCGGAGCAGCTCCGCATCTTCAATTGTACGTTTCTCACCGCCTCCCAGCTCGATCCACCAGTATCCGGAGGTCACATCGGAGTGATCCCTGAATTTCAGCTGTTCTTCTGTATAGGTGTTCGCCCAGAACGGCTTGACAAATGGGACGGGATGCCCCATATCGCGTGCGGAGAACATCAGGGAATTTCCCATGGTACAGTGATCCCCCTCCTCCGGCGCCAGTTCCTCATTGTACTGCCCCTTTGCTTCCCTGCCGATCCGGTACTCTGCTCCGGCCTTCGCTCCGAGAACACCGTCACCCGTTCCGTCCAGAAACATATTTGCTTTTATATAAAACTTCTTTTCGGTCGTCAGCTGCTCCGCACAGATGGCCGTAATTTTCTCCCCGTCACAGACCACATCCGTCATCTGTGTATTCAGATAGAGTTCCAGCTTCTCCTGGTAATGGACTTTTTCCCACAGAACCGCATCGAAAATCGGGTAGATCATCTCCGGATTCCGCCGTTTGTTTTCCAAAAGGATTTCTTCTAAAATTCCGGTTTCCCTGGCATCAGGGCGGCTCATATGGTGGTCCGCCCCGCAGATATGCATGCGCATCTCCGAGCTGGCATTTCCGCCCAGTACCGGCCGGTTATGTACGAGTGCGGTTCGTATCCCGCCTCTGGCCGCCGCTATGGCGGCGCAGATTCCACCGAGTCCGCCCCCAACGACTACGAAATCATACTGTTTTTCAAGCATCTGTTCCAAGGCTTTCCCTCCTCATAGTTTCCGCGCGGTCACGGTCTCACTCCAAGCTCCAACAGTCGTTCCTGTACCTGTGCCGCCTTCAGCTCCCTGGGCAGTTTTTTATTTTTCACACAGAGCGCTGCTGCGATTCCCACCGCCTGACCCATATTGGCACAGATTGGCATGACACGGTAATTGGAATGCGCCATATGTGTGCCCGATATATCACGCCCCGCCAGATACAGACCTTCCACCTTCTTCGGAACAAAGCAGCCATAGGGAATGGTATATCCCTTTTTCTGCTTAAACGTCTTCTGGCTTCCCGTTTCATCCAGGCCGTTCCCTGTCAAATTGTGAACGTCGAAGTTAAAGCTCGCCCTTGTCACCACCCAATCGTCAAATACTCTGGCCTCCAGAATATCCTGCTCCGTGATGGTGCTTTCACCTTCAAAATGCCGCGTCTCCCGGATACCAATCAGCGAGGCGGAGCTGATCAAATAGCAGTTTTCAAATCCCGGAACGACCTTCCTCAAAAAATCGACAATGCGGTCCATCTGCTCCCTGCAAACAAATGTGGCCCTGGTCAAATCCTCTGCCTTTGTTCCGTCAATTCCGGTACAGTTTGTCATGTTGCAGGTGACTACACCCGGAAGAGTGGTTTTGTAGAGCAGAACGTGGCCGGCCGGCTCCGGCAGATACTGACGGCCCAGCGTCTGTAAGTCCCCGGCGGGAATCTGGAACGTCTCTTCAAAGCCACCGGGAAATACTCCCCGTTCCACATCGACGCCCGCTACCTTAAACATGATAGAGGCGGGCTGCATCTTTCCATCCGTCTCTCGGCCTTTAAAGCAGGGGACTCCTGCCTTCGCTGCTGCATCACCGTCTCCGGTGGCATCAATCACGATATCTGCAAGAATTGCCTGACGGCCCGATTTGCTCTCCACAATAACGCCCTTAATTGTATCGCCTTCCATGACCACATCACTGACAAAGGTGTATAGGAGCAATTTGGCTCCGGCTTCCACAAGCATTTCCAGAAGTACAGTCTTAAGCCTCTCGGGATTAATGATCTGCCTGGCTCCGCCATTGAAAAGATGGCCTTCCCGCTCCATACACTCCGCAGAACGGTCCAGAATTTCCTCATAAATACCGCCTTCTGTATTGCCCGTCCAGTGACTCATCAGTCCTGCGGTGGCAATTCCGCCCACGTCCCCGGTCTGTTCAATCAGTACGGTGCGGGCGCCTTCTCTGGCTGCCGTTATGGCTGCCGCAACTCCGGCCGGTCCTGCTCCCAGCACCAGCACCTGTGTTTCCCAGGCGACCGGAATCTCTCTCTTCGGTTCTTCTATGTAGTTCATGGATACCTCCTATCCCTTTACGGCCCCTGCCACCAGCCCCTTTACCAGGAATTTCTGACCCAGAACAAATACCAGAAACGCCGGTATCAGGGCGGAAGAGGCCGCCGCCATTACCAGATTATATTCTGTTACGCTTTCTTCAATAAAGTTCGTCAATGCGATCGGAATTGTATACAGTCTCCAGTCGCTTAAAAATACCAGCGGCTCCAGATAGCTGTTCCAGTTCCATAAAAATACCACCATGGCGAGTGACGCCATACTTGGCTTCGCGATCGGCACCATGATCCGCGCCCATATCACATACTCATTTGCCCCGTCTACCCGTGCGGACTCCCGGAGTTCATCCGGAATCTGCATGAAGTACTGTCGCATCAGGAAGGTTCCCGTGATCGTAATGAGTCCGGGAAGAATCAGGGTCAGATGCGTGCCCGTCAGCCCCATTTTGTTAAAGAGCACAAATTTGGGGATCAGCGTCACCTGACTCGGAATCATCATCGTCGCTAAATACAGGAGAAACAACACGTTGCTACCCCGGAATTTAATTTTTGCAAACGCATATCCGGCCAGAGTGCTTGTGATGACAGAGCCCGTCAGGTTGATGACGGCGATTTTGATGGAGTTGAAATATGCCAGCCCGAAATGGTAATCCCGCGCCGCGACTCCTCCTATATTCCATACTTTTTTATAGTTATCCGGATAAAAATACTCTGGAATCCATTTGATCGGCAGCTTCATAACATCCAGCGGCAGCTTCATGGAAGCGGACACCATCCAGATAAACGGGGTGACCATGGATAGCGCCACCAATCCAATCAACACGGTGAAAAAGATTTTCACAGCGGTCCGTTTCATTTTATCCCGGTTAAACCGTTCCTGTTTTTCCATATTTCCGCCTCCCCTCTTAATAACTTACCCATTTCTTCTGTCCCTTCCACTGTATGATGGTGATTGCAAACAGGATAAGGAAGAGAATCCATGACATGGCCGCCGCATATCCCATTTTATAAAAGGTAAACGCAGACGTGTAGATATAATATACGAGCACATTCGTAGCCGTTCCCGGGCCGCCTCTCGTCATGATCTGAATGGGTGCGAATACCTGGAAAGACGTGACGAACGTCGTAATTACCAGGAAAAATGTGGTTGGAGACAGAAACGGTACCGTCAGTTTAAAAAACTTGGTAATCTCCCCCGCACCGTCTATATCGGCCGCCTCGTAGACATCCTTCGGAAGCCCCTGGATCGCGGAGGTATAAATCATGTTGGCATAGCCTACACCCGACCATATGGTCATGATGATTAACGCGGGCAGCGCCCACTTCGGGTCTCCCAGCCACTGCGGCGGATTCTCCACTCCGAAGAATTTAACCAGCTGGGTAAATGGTCCCCAGGGAGAATACATCATCACCCATACAATGGCGACCGCCACAATATTGGATATATAAGGCATAAACAGGGCCAGTCGTATGGGAAGCTTGCCGACACAGTACTTGTCGATCACAACAGCCAGTATTAATGCCAGAAAAATGGTCAGCGGAACGACTGTAACCGCAAAGATGATCGTATTGATCAGAGAACTGATAAACCACTCATCCTTCCACATATCGATAAAGTTCTGAATTCCAACAAATGTCCAGTTTCCCAGGCCCTGCGTGTAATCCCAGTCCGTAAAGCTGATCACCAGTGAAAATACCATGGGAATCAGCGTAAACAGCAGAACACCGATAATATTGGGAAGGATAAAGGAATATCCCACCAGATCTGTTTTTAACTGTCTGCTCATCTTTCTTTTCACGGTTTCCTCTCTCCTTTCCTTCACTTTCTCTGATTTTTTGCGCAAAATGGCCGGAGACCGGCTTTCCAGCCTCCGGCCGCTTTCAGAAATCTGCGAAGCAACTGCCTTTATTTTAAAAAGGCATCTGCCCGTTCTTTGGCTTTTGACATTCCGGCTTCTACAGTCTGCTGTCCGATAAATATCTTTTCAAGTTCTTCTGTTACTACCTTTTTCACCTCGGCAATATGGTTTGTAATAGACGGAACCGCACAATTATCCGCTGGTGCTATCAAAATCTTCATGGCACTGTCCAGATCAATATGATCCTCTGCTCCATTTAGAAAGGCTTTTGCAACTACCTCCGGATCATACGTGTTAGAGGCAGGTACTCTCCCGCCTTCTACAACAGGAAGCATACCTTCTGTAGCATACCATTTTGCAAATTCCCATGCAGCGTCAATATTTTCCGTTTTCGGATTAATACATAGGAAATCACCGTAACTCCCCTGTGTATAATTTCTCTGCCCCTTTTCTACAACTGGATAGGGTGCAAATGCTGTTGTAAAATCATGTGGATAAGTTTCCTTATCCTTAATACTTCTAACTATCCAGGGTCCTATTGTCATTGCACATTTACCAGTCAGGAACATTCCCTCCTGAGAAAGTTTCTGTGTTACCGAATCTGTATGAGTTGGTGAAGTTTTATCAACATTCATCATATTGTTAATTAATTCTACTGCCTTTATAACAACCGGATCCTTAAAGCTGGTTTCTGTCTCACTTAAATACATTGGATCCCCACCGTTTGTTTGAGTTACCAGATCAGAGAACACATACGTAAGATCCTGCTGAGAATTCCAAAACATTCCATAGACCTTATCCGGTCCCTCTCCATGAGTTAGTTTCTTTGCTGTCTCTGCAAATTCATCAAATGTCCATTCAGTTGGTATTTCAATACCAGCTTCATCAAACATATCCTTATTAATAACAATTCCGTACTGATCCAGTTTTGTAGGGATTGAAAACGGTTTTCCATTCACATAATACGCCTCTGCCATATCCCCAAAATACTGTTTTAATTCAAATCCGTCCCGTTCAATTAATTCGGATAAATCCAATGCCATATTACCTCCCGCTCTTTTAACCAGAACATCAGCGGCATACGTCATATATAGATCCACCCCCGTACCGGAAAGCAGGTTTGTTTCCAATTTTAAGTTACCAGTATCATCATTTACAAACCGTTCATACTCTACTTGTATACCTTTATCCTTATACAATTCGTTAAAGTTATCGCAGACTGCCTGCGGTCCTGCCTCCGCGGGAACGCCTCCCCACATTCTCAAGGTAACCGTCTCTTTCTTTTTGTCCTGATCTTCCAGAGTCTTCTCCGCCTCTGTTCCCTCCTTTTGTCCCTGATTGGAAGATGCCTCCGGCTTCTGGGAACCGGAGCAGCCCGATAATACGGACAGTGCCATTGCTGTAGTTAAAACCAACGCCCATACTTTTTTCATATTTCTCACGATTACTTCCTCCTTGTTTATTATCATACTCTGGCCGGCCTTTTGTTTCTGTCTATACTATAACAAAAAAGGCAGGCAGGAACCATATTCCTGCCTGCTGTCTTTCTACCGATTTCTGCCATCCGGCAAATCTAAGATGTGTTTCTTCTCCCGCGTTCTCTCATATCCTGCTATTTTTCTTTCATATTCTGCTCCATCAGGGATCTGCGGAACTCATTAGGTGACTGTCCCGTCCTTTTTTTATACTGGGCGCTGAAATAATTGGGGTTGGCAATACCGATTTGCTCTGCGATCTCATTGATTCTCAAATCCGTATTCTGCAAAAGCTCCCTCGCCTTCTCCATCCGTACCATGCCGACATATTCCATGAAGCTGATTCCCGTCTCTTCTTTAAATACGTGGGAAAAACGGCTCTCGCTCATTCCGGCCACCTCCCCAATCCTGACAATGGACAGTTCCTCCGACAGATGGTCACAGACATAGCTCTTGACCAGGGCGATCTCCCGTCTGCACGGCTTCCCCGTCATACTCTCATATTCCTTCCGATAGAGCGTGAGCAGCTCACGCACCGCGCATTCAATATCTCTATAACACGCATAGCCGCCAATGGCATCTTCCAGATTCGCCCCGTTTTCATCTCTGATGCTCTCTACGTCAATACCATATCTCGACAATCCCAGATTCAGCTTTTTATACGCCTTCATCAGTCGTCTTCGGATATCCTCCGGGCGCCAGCAGCCCTTGTCCTCGAAAAACAGCAGCAGTTTTTCCATATAATCTTCCATTCCATGGAAATCCCCGTTTAAGAGCAGCTGCTCCAGCGGGGCGGTCCGGTATTCCTCCGGAAGTACCATATCTTCATATTCCCTTACCGGTCCGGCGGCCAGTTCTCCTGTCTGCCGGAAAAACCGCTCTCCCAGAAGCTTTTTGTTCCGCTCTGCCGCTGCTTTCAGCTTCTCGATGCCGCACAGTTCTCCGCTTACGGCGCCGCTGATTCCTATTCCGTAATACTGCTTAATATATTTTACAAGCGTGCCGAATTTAAGCTCCAGTATCTCAAAAAATTCCTTCCAGTCCTGGGCCTCTCCCTGGTTTATCACCACCAGAAAGTCCTGATCCGGATCCAGAAACACCTCGGCCCGGCCGCCCCGGCCCAAAATTTCGGTGATGATATTTTCCATGGAGAACAGAAAGAGATCATTTTCCAGGAAATCGCCTCTTTTTCTCACGATCTCGAGACTGTCCGGCTGTATTGTCACAGCACAGTAGGGCCTGCGGAAATCGATCTTTAAGTGAATATCATCGAAGCCCTTCTGCACACCGTCGAGAAAGCCGTCTTTCTTCGTTAATGCCTGCTTGACAAGATTGTTTTTGATGGCATCCAGGTTCTTATAAACCACCTCGCTCGTATCGCTCCTCGGCTTCATCTCCTCCTCGTCCAGGTCCATACTGGCTTCATCCATAATCTTAAGCAGTTCATCTACATGAATTGTCAGTTTAAAAATGTAATCATAAGCCCCCAGCTTCATTGCTTTTCTTACATTTTCAAAATCATTGTAATTACTCAGAACGATAAACCGTATTCTTGGATAGTCCGCTGCACATTTGGCGATCAGGTCAAATCCATCCATAGGCTGCATTTTTAAATCCGTCAAAATAATATGCGGCTCATACTGCCGGATCTTTTTAAGCGCCTCTTCTCCATCTGAGGCATCCGCGACAATCGTATATCCATACTGTTCCCAGGATGTCATGGACTTTATGCCGATTCTCACCAGTACCTCATCATCCACAATCATGACCTTTTTCATCGTCTTCCCCCTCTATGACCGGCAGTGTAAATGTTACCGATGTTCCATGTGTCGCCACGCGCTCCAGTGTCAGTCCGTACTGCTCTCCAAAGGTGATACGGATACAGGAGTCCACATTGGTCAGGCCAATGCCCGTCAGGCTGTCTCCCTTTCCGGCAGTCTGGCGAAACGTCTCAAACTGTTCAATCACCTCGTCTGATATTCCGATGCCGTCATCCTCCACGAACAGATAGAGGATCTGATCCTCCGTGTATCCGTATATCCGGATGGTGATCTGTTCCCGCTGTTTGTCATACCCGTGAATCAGCGCGTTTTCCACCACAGGCTGAAGAATAAATTTCATCATTCGAAGCTGTTTCATCTCATCTGGAATATCAATATCCAGACTGCAGTAGTCCTGATACCGGTAATTGTGAATGTATACAAAGTTACGGATATTATCCAGCTCGTCTTCCAGAGTCACCAGGCGGTCATCCCGGCTCATGCTGTAATTCAGCACGCTGGCCAGGGCGTCGATGCTTTCCACGATATTATGAGCACCGCGTATCATCGCCATCCAACGAATTGTCGTCAGGGTATTAAACAGGAAATGCGGATTCAGCTGAGCCCTCAGCGATTCATATCGGTACTGCTCTTTGATCTTGTTTTCCTCCTGCAGGCGGGCGAACAGCTGCTTGATGTTGCCATCCAGACGGCAGAATGCCTGGTTTAAATGGCCGATCTCATCCTTCCGCTCCGTATCAATCCCGGAAATCTCGCTCTCGATCGTATAGTCTCCCATCTTTTTCGTCAGAACCACGATGGGCCTCACCAGAAGCCGTACCGCGGCGTAGGATATAGCTGTTATCAGCACCAGCATGACTAAAATCACGGCATTGATCCGCTTCGTCACCATGCTGACCTCGCTCAGCACTTCCTGATACCTGGTAAAATGAAAGACCTTCATCTGCTGCCCGTTAAATACCCAGGGCCTCGGTATTGTATAAAAATTCAGCAGATACTCTGCTCCATTGGCGCTGCATCGTAAATTCCCGCTTTTTTTACCGGCGGTCTGCCGGTACAGCGCATCTAAATCGCTCTCACCAATCTTTCTCTCCTTGTCATTGTTCAGCAGAATCTGGCCGTCATCCACACATACGTAAGCGACATCATCCTCATAGGCATAGGTCATCATCATCTCGCTGAACCGGGACTGTTCCATGCTGAGTATCAGTGTGCCTGCCCGGTCCCCTGTCGTCCCGTCTTCCATCAGGGATCTAGCAAGTGATATGTACGTTTCTCCCTTATCCTTTTCCTCCGCAATATACGGCGGACTGAACATGGACCAAGTCACATGGCCCCACTGGTTCATACTCTCAGCAACCCAGTCCTGTTTCAAAAGAAATTCATAATTTCTGTAGTTTAGGCTCCAGTTGGAATAGACACGCCCATAGTTATCAAACAGAATGACCTTTACATCCTCCATGCCGGCTCTTCCTCTGTAAATGCTGAGCTGATCCAGAAGCTGGTTAAAATAGACTACATTTTCGAATTCCGTTCTGTTTTCATCCCCTATACGTTCGATCAGTTCCTTATCAAATACGAAGACATCAGAAAGAGAGGCCAGTTCCTCCAGCCCCTCTGTAATATTGCGCTCTCCTCTCGATATATCCTGAATAATCCTTTCGCTCAGTTTTTCCTGAATAAAGTTCTCCATGTTGATCCGTATATACAGACATACGCCTGCGAACGGGATCACCACGCAGATCACAATCAACAAAAACATCTTAACCGAAAACTTTGATATTCCCCCAAACAGTCTTTTCATCCCCGCTACCACTCACTGGTTTCCAAACACCTTCCGGCAAAGTTCAAAATACTCCTGACACAGCGGATACCCGGCCAGTTCCCTGATTCGTTCCGCCACTCCGTTATAATACCAGGCATGCTCCGACTTCCTCTTTTCATTGAACCTGTCCCAGATTGCTTCGCCGATTACCATATGATCTCTGGCCGTGCACCGCAGGTTGCTTAACTTGTCCCCCAGAATCAGAATCTTGCTCTCCCTCGGCGCCGTATCCAGATGATCAAGGGTCGCTGCCTTGCGTTCCTTCCAGGACTTCGTCTTGTCCTCCGTCTCCGCCATCACGAGTGCCGCCACCCGCGGACCAAATAAAGCCTCCAGCTGCTGCTCCGATACTCCCGCATCCTCCACTACATCATGGAGAAGCGCCGCACAAATCAGTTCTTCGTCCTCCGACATCATGGAAACGATCACTGCCGTCTCCAGCGGATGGACGATATAAGGAACTCTGGTTCCTTTCCTGAAGGCCCCCTCATGGGCCTTCATCGCAAATGCTACGGCATCGTCAACCATATGGCATCTCCTTCTGGAGCTTGTCTGAAAATTCATTACCGCTCCAAGCTCTTTCTTAATATATTACCACAATTTATTACGATTTAACAGATCATCTTGTAAGAAACGCTTTTTTCTGTTATGCTAGGAAACGTAAAAAACATGAGGAGGAACCTTAATCAATATGAGTCCATATACCAACAATTCCAGGCAGAACCGAGGGAGAGGAGGCTCCAACCGGCACGATTCCGGACGGAGTGACTTTATGACGGTCCTCCTGTTTTATGTGCTTCCATTTATTGTCGTCAATTCCATTATCTTTATTCTCGTCACCGCGGCTCCGAAGGGTGACCTGACCATCGGGGAGGCCACCAATTTTACGACAACGACCATGGAATTAAAGATAAAATCACTGCTTCCCATCAAGGAGATGACTGTGACGCTGGACGGCAACGCGGTGGAGCTCACCAAAACTGCCTCCAAGACCTACACGGCGACACTCGGCTCCAACGGAACCGTAAAAGTGAGTTTAACAGCCTTTAACGGCATGAAAAATATATTTTCCGAACAGGTCAATGTCCTGGATGATACTCCGCCAAGCATAAAGGATTCCATCATCGAGGACGGCGTTCTTTCCTTCCGTCTGGAGGATACCCAGTCCGGAGTAAATTATGACACCGTATACGCTTACGATGATGACACGCCGGAGATTCTTCCGCTCTCGATCGACCGCAGCACCGGACTCATCACGTTCGATATGCAGAAGGAGAATCTGACTATCTGTGTAAAGGACTTAATCGGCAACGAAGCCCGTGTAACGATCACACCGCAGGGCGAGAATCTGGACCCGGAGGAAGCCGCTGCCCAGGCCAGCCAGGAAGCTGCCGAGGCCAGTGATGCGGCCGCCGGTGACAGTGCTGAGAACGACGCCAATCTGGAAACAGCAGAATAACAACATAACTGCCATACAAAAACCCGGGAGAGCATTTCAGCTGAATCCATCAGATGAAATGCTCTCCCGGGTTTTTGACTCCCCTCTCAGTTCTCATACAGTTTTAATGCTCACACTCCTCCACGACCTTAAATCCTACCAGCTTAATCGTCCGCGGTCCATGGCCGAGAATAATCCTCCCGATATCCTCCAGTTCCTCCAGATAAAGGCTGATCGTAGCCGTTGAGTTTTTTCCCACACCGTCGCAGATTTCGCGGATAGTGGGAGAATACAGATTTTCAGAAACAAAGTACACGATAAATTGATAAATTCTCTCCTGCAAGTCATAATCCCATCGTAAGCCTCTCAATTTTTCTCCTCCTGAATATAAAAACCTTGTTTCATCATACCATATTTTGGTAATTTCCAAAAATGGTAATTTTTTCCATAATCGAATTTTGTCGGAATTTTGGACCGCCGGGCGGATTCTGCGGTTTTGAAGGGTCGAAATATCGCCCGAAAGGCCCATTTTTACGTTATTATTTGCACTTTTGGTAAAAATACAGTATATTATAGAAAAAAACTATGGGAGGTGTCCTATGACGATTCAGCAGCTGAAATACATCATAAAGATCGTGGAATGCGGGTCGATCACGGAGGCGGCGAGGCAGCTGTACATATCGCAGCCCAGCCTTTCCGCGGCTTTAAAAGAACTGGAATCAGAATTTGGTATTGAACTTTTCTACCGAACAGCGAAGGGGATATCCTTGACGGCCGAAGGCACGGAATTTTTATCGTACGCGCGCCAGATCATTGAGCAGACGCAGCTTTTAGAGCAGCGCTATACGAACGGAAAGCCGGCGAAGAGGCTCTGCTCCGTATCCACGCAGCACTATGCGTTTGCGGTCAACGCCTTCGTCAACTTAATTTCCCGGATCGATACGGATGAGTATGAATTTACTTTAAGGGAAACACGGACGTACGAGATCATAGAAGATGTGGCAAATTTCCGGAGTGAGGTGGGGATCCTCTACTTCAGCCAGTTTAATGAAAAGGTGCTGAAAAAGCTGCTGAAGGAGCATCATCTGGCCTTTGTGCCCCTGTTCGAGGCGGCTCCCCACGTGTTTATCAGTTCCGCCCATCCGCTCGCTAAACGGGATGCGGTTACTCTCAATGACTTAGAGGACTATCCGTTTCTCGCATTTGAACAGGGAACCTATAATTCCTTTTATTTCTCAGAAGAAATCTTAAGCACCGCCCCGCATAAGAAGACTATTCACGTCAGCGACCGGGCGACTCTGTTTAACCTGCTGATCGGTCTGAACGGCTACACGATCTGCAGCGGAATACTAAACAGCAATCTAAATGGTGACAACATCGTGTCCGTACCGCTCCAAACGGATGAATGGATGCGGGTGGGCTATATTTGCAGCGATAAATTCCCTTTAAGCCCGATTTCATTTTCCTATATCAGCGAACTGAAGAAGCTGATTCTGGAAGAAGGATTCACCATTCTGCCGGAGGCCGGCCGGTAAGATTACTTACGCAGCCAGCAGGCGGCAGACAGCCTCGTGGATCTTCGCCGCAACGTAAGGATTGTTCATGGTATAAAGGTGAATGCCGTCGACGCCCCGCGCAATCAGATCCACGATCTGGTCTACCGCGTAGGCGATTCCGGCGTCACGCATGGCCTCGGGATTATGCTCATACCGTTCCATGATCGCGGTAAATTTCGAAGGCAGGCTTACGCCGCAGAGGGATACCATCCGCTCGATCTGCTTTTTGTTGGTGACCGGCATGATCCCCGCCTCCACCGGGACATGAATTCCCGCCAGAGAAGCGCGTTCCCGGAACCGGTAGAAACAGTCATTGTCAAAGAAGAGCTGTGTGATCAAATGATCGGCGCCTGCGTCCACCTTGGTCTTTAAGCTGCGGATATCGGTCAGGATGTTTTCCGATTCCGTATGACCTTCCGGATAGCAGGCTGCCAGCACATTAAAATCCTTGTACTCATCCTTTTCTTTTATAAAGGAGATCAGATCGCTGGCATGCTCAAAGTCGCCATCCGGGCGGCCGCCCTCTGGGATATCTCCGCGCAGAGCGAGAATATTGTCGATTCCCGCTCTCTTAAATCCGTCCAGCAGGCTGATTACATCGTCTCTCTTCAAACCGATGCATGGCAAATGCGCCACGCTCTCGATGCCGTATTCATTCTTAATCCTGGAGGCGATCTCCGTCGTCGCCTTACAGTTTTCACTGCCGCCCGCCCCGTATGTAACGCTGATAAAATCCGGATTCAGTTTTCTTAAACTGTCCAGTGTCTCGTATATCGTCTCGACCGGATTGGTTCTCTTCGGAGGAAAGACCTCAAAGGACAACACCGGTTTCTTTGCAAATATATCTGTTGTTTTCATTTCTCTATCTCCCTGCCGGTTCGGCCATATGCAAAGGGCAGCTGCCACTTTCGCATTTGGCGGCTCTGATTTTATGACCATAATCATAGCATAGATCGACAGCATGGGGAAATATAGATTTTGTATTGTGTTATATAGGTATTTCCTATGGGATATCTGATACGGATCCCCTCCACCTACACAAAGTAATGCCTGATGAGGTTTCAGCAGCGTACTTTTTGAAGAGAGCAGCAGACAGCATGCCGTAAGCGGCGGCTGGTCAGCCCAAAAATACTCCCTGCTCTCTCAGCACATGACGAAGTTTTTCCGTATGAAGCACTCTCGGAAGAATATTCTCCTTCACGCACAGCGCCGCCGCGGTTCCTGCCGCCTGTCCCTGGGCCATGCAGGACACTGTGTTTCTTGTGGACATATGTGCCTCCCATGTGCCGGTGATGCATCTTCCGGCCACCAGCAGTCCCTCTACACGCTTCGGAATCAGCGCCCGGTAAGGAACGCCGTAATAACCGCCTTCCCGTATGGTAATTCTCGGAGCACAGTCATGGAATCCGTATAAATACACCTCATCCTCGAACCGTTTCCCGGATACAATCTCCTCCAGAGTCAGATCATACTCGCATTCTACAATTCTTGTGAGCCTCACGCCGATGCTGGCTGGCGTCCAGCTCACATAAGCGTCTTCAAATCCCGGAATATACTGCTTCAGCAGCCCCGCCAGCTTCATAATCTGATGGCGCAGCGCAATCTCCGCTTTCGAATACTCTTCTGTATTGGTAGTGTCCACATTAGGCAGGGCCGCGGAATTGATGTAGGTAAATTCTCTTTCATGAAGCGAAAAGCCAAGAGGGCCCCACATCCCCGTCTGCTCCATAAACTCTGTAAAATCAGGAACCTTTTTCAGTTCAAACCCGAGCCGTATCACATGGTCGGTCTCACTCCCCTTGTCCCCCTCAATCAGCTGATTGACAAGACCTTTTTCCCGGCAGTATTCAACCAGTCTGGGCATATCCACATTTGTCATGCCAAACGGCATCCCCACCGAGGTTGTACCATGCTTTTTTATAATTCCTGCACCGGAAAGCGCCGCCACATCTCCGTCGCCAGTGGAATCGATCACTGTGCGGGCAAGTATAACCTCTCTTCCGGATTTTCCTTCGATAATGATTCCTGCCACCCGTTCACCGTCTTTTATCACATCCGCGATCACCGTATGAAGCAGAATTCTCACGCCCGCTTCTTCCAGCATGGTAAATGCAACATCCTTAAAAATTTCCCAGTCAATCAGTGTAATGGCCGAATCGTAGTTTCCGCCCTTATCCTGCTCCAGATGCCCCGGCGATCCCGACGCCTCCATCATACGTGTCACGATTTCCTGCGGAATTCCTCTGACCACCTGCGTCTTTTCCGCATCCTTATAGGCTTTATACAGGTTAAAAAAGCTGTGCAGCGGACCGGCTCCATTCACAAGAGTTCCTCCCACATGGCCGAACCGTTCCACCAGTATGGTATCCGCTCCGTTTCTGGCTGCGGCCAGCGCCGCTGTAAAGCCCGCCGTTCCGCCTCCGCACACGACTACATCACAGTCATACATAACCTTTGTCTTCCTGTACTCCTCAATCTCTCTTTTCATATTCAATCACCGCCTTTTCTTCATCGTATACAGCTTTCGCTGTCACCCTTCCCCTCTCATGGCGCCCTAATACACGGATTCTCTTCTCCATTCCCGGGAGCAAATCGAAGTAATTATCTTCAAACAGCCAGCCGAATTCATCTCCATCCTCGTCTCCTGCCAGTTCCACACATCTTGCAAACCGGCTCGCCGTAACAACAAGGGCATCTCCATCCTGCTTCATCTGAAGCCCTGTATGCTCCGGGTATTCCATTCTTCTCTCAATCTCAGACGGCTCCGCACACATTCCCAGAATCCCGTCTTCCCCGGAATAAGCGACAGCGCAGACCAGATTGCTTTTTCTAAACTGACCAAAACAGTCAATCGTACAGACTGGTTTTGATTCATCCGGTTCCGCATAAAAGTTCTGGAAAAAGGTGCCCTGCCGTTCATTCTTCAGGATATCAAACAAAAATATCTCTAAATATCCGCTTATGGTATGCCCCGTATCATTCGTCACCCAGATATAACCATGATCCCCCAGTTCACACGACACCAGAAACGGCTCGTAACAGCGCTTCAATTCATAAAAAGGATAGTACGGCTCCTGAAAGTAGTCTACGATTCCGTAAGAAATAATATTGCTGTTATTATTAAACTTCCACAGCATATGGCCCTTCGTTCTTCTGGCCGCACCGGCAGAGGCCTCCTCTCCCCGATATCCTCTTCGAAACCGGCACACCTGCCCGTGAATATACTCTGCATGAGCGGCGCCGATCCGGTAGACCAGCTCATCTGCCGACCCGGCATCATAATAATGCTCCACCGGACCAAGCTTTATAACGCCCTGGTTTGTATTATGAAGTTCCCAGGTCTCCGGCCACGCTTTCCTTTGTCTCCGGCTGACTCTCCCCGTATATCCCGGCGGCCAGAGTTCCTCCGCTTCCATCATCCTTCTCATGGTCTTCATAGCCGGTGTGGAAACCCGGCAGTTCTCACTTAAAAAGACAGGAAATTCCCTTCCGGGTACAAACCAGAGGTGGGTATAGCCATGGGTATCTCCGGCCGAGGGATCATTGGCAAACTCACCGCCGCATGGGGAAGAAGGATGGTAATACCGTGTGGGGTCCTGTGCAGCGCATACCTCAGGAAACACCTGACGAACAATCCTTTCACCATAACAGGGGCTGCCCGGATTTTCATAATCTCTCGATAACAGAGTCTCATTTCCGCCGCACCAGAGAAGTATGGATGGATGGGATTTCAGACGTTTCGTCATCTGCTCTGCCTCTTCGCGGCAGAGTTTCAGAAACTCCGGTTCCTCCGGATATGCAGAATAACAGAGATAAAAATCCTGCCAGATAAGAATTCCCCTTTTGTCGCATTCCTCGTAGAATGACTCCATATAACGTTCGCTCTCCCCCCAGACCCGCAGAATATTAAAATTCCCCAGTTCTGCAAGATCCAGCAGCCGGCTCATCACTTCCGGCCGGTACCGGTTGCTCAGAGTATCAGGATGCACGAGATTGGCCCCCCACAGCTTCAGAGGCCTTCCATTGATCCGAAAATCCATATCTCCCGCCATCAACACTCTGCGGAATCCGATTGTCTTTTCCACAGAATCCGAGGTTCCGCTGCCGCAGGTAAGTTCCAGACTGTACACCGCCGGTTCTCCCATTGTCCGCGGCCACCAGAGTTCCGGGTGAGAAACCACAAGAAACATAGTCTCACGGCGCCTATGAATCTGCAAAGCTTCCTCTGCTCTCACACAACCGGTTCCGTCAAGAATTCTGGCCCGCAGAGGCTGGCCCTGATAATCCGCCAAAGTACCCAGAAAAGAGGCCGTAATCGCAGCTATGCCGCTTTCGCCATCTTCAGAGAGACTGCAGTCCACCGTCACTTCGTCAAACAGAAGGGGATCTTCCAGTTTTAGAGTCACATCACTGTAGATACCGCACCGGATCAGACTGGGAACCGGGCCGCAGTACTCATGAAAACCGGAACGGAATGCCCGAACTGCAGAAATAGTCGGGACTCGCCCCTCATACCGTGCCGAAAGCCTTATCCCGCTCACCTTTTTCGCGGCCGACCGGAACCAGATAAGCAGCACATTCTCTCCCGGTTTCACCTTTACCGGAAAACGGTAATCCAGAAACGCATCACAGCATTTTCCCACCAACTCTCCATTTAAATAGACGGAAGCAAAGGTATCCGTCCCCTCCAGTGTGAGGTAAGCAGATCCGCCGGCTGCCGCAGCCGGGTCCCCCGAAAATACAAGGCGGTATACCCAGTCATACTCATCTATCCACAAATCATGGTTAATCCCTGTCATATTGGGATTCTCGATCACGCCATAATCCAGGAGTACATCGTGTACCTGTTCTGGAAAATTCCGGACGGGAAAGCTGCGGTCCTTCCCGGTTCCCGGCACTCCAAACGCTGCTTCCAACTCCTTGGGACCGTAGTCCGGTCCTGCGGGAAAGCGCTTCAGAAGCCAGCCTTCCCGCAATTCTATCTTTTTCATGCCCGTCTCCCTTATGTTCACCGTTGCCTTACCTGTCATTACCTCTAGAAAACAAAGCCCTTTGTACTGCTTAGACGCTCCATTACATCACCGCTTAAGCGCAGTCCTGTGGCGGAAGCGTTATCAAGGGCCTGCGCCGCATTCTTCGCTCCCGGAATCACACAGCCGATACCCGGATACGTCATATTATAGGCCAACGCCAGATGTCCCATGGAAAGTCCTGTCTCTGCCGCACACGACTCCACAATCTCCAGGTCCTGTTTTACCTCTTCGAAGCGCTCCTCAGTCCAAAATCCCCTTCTGTTATCGCCTTCTGCAAACCTGGCCCCTTCCCGGTACTTTCCGGTGAGGATTCCGCTGGCCAGCGGCTGACTGGTCATCACTGCTATATTCCGCTCTTTTGTCAGCTTTACAACCTCTAAATTCGATTTATTCAGAATATTGAACGGACATTCCAGCACATCGATGACCCGATCCCTGTCACACTCCAGGGCGTGCATCGTATCACCTGCTCCCCACATGGCCAGTCCGGCAAAACGGACCTTGCCTGACTGCTTCATCTCTTTCAGTGTCTCCAATACCGTACATTGATCCTGCCATTTCGCGTCCGGAACATGCAGGAGATAGACATCCACATAATCTGTCTGAAGCCGTTCCAGACTCTCCTCCAGGCACATCATGAGGTACTCTTTGGAAAAATTCTTGCTGCGTTCCGGCAGGCGGAAATTCGTACCGCCTTTCGTCACGATAACAGCCTCCTTTCTGCGTCCCTTAAAAAACTCTCCAATCAGTTTCTCACTGTGTCCATCACCATAGGCATCACACGTATCATACAGATTTACTCCTTTTTCCCATGAAACAGTTAAAGCTTCCACCGCCTCCCGGTCGCTGCTTCCGTCTCCCCAGCCTTTGCCGCCAATCGCCCATGCTCCAAAGCCGATATCCGACACCTTCATGCCGGTTTTGCCAAATACATTATATTCCATTGTTTTCTATCCTCATTTCTAAATGTTAAAATTATTCATCAAAAATATTCAGTTCCCTTAAAAGAGTCACTACATCCTTCATACGCTTCTTCCTGAATTTCTTTAAAATATGGTTGACCTGCGACCGGATCGTGGTTTCCTCCACAAATCGTTTCGATGCAATGTCTTTATAGGTAAAACCCTCACAAACCATTTTTAAGATCTCATATTCCGTCGTATTAATCAGAAGCATAACCTGAAATGTCTCCTTCAGCCGGCTTTGCTTCTCATAAACTCTCTGATACCCGTCAATCAGCTTTTTCGCCACCTCGGGACGAACCAGAAGCTTATTGTCAATTACATCATGAATAGCCCCAACAATCTTTTCGATTGAGCTGGTCTTTATGATATAATCAACTGCTCCGGCCAGATATGCCTGAAATATAAATTCTTCATCCTCATGGATGGTAAGCGCAATACATTTCACCCCCGGATATCTCTCATGAATTTTACCGATGGCCGTAATACCGGATGTCCTGGTCTCCATTTGAATGTCCATGAGCACAACAGAGGGAAGCAGCTGTTCCACCATAGTAAACGCCTCATGCCCTGTAGCCGCCTGTCCCACCACTTGGATATCATCCGACCCGGCGGTAATCTCCTCCGCCAGATGGATTCTGATTTCCTCCATATCATCCGCAATGACCAGCTTGATCTTCTCCATTCTTTCTTCCTCCCCCGTTACGCAGCGAGATACTGTTCTTCTCCTCCTTGCTCATGGGCAGGAGAAGAAATACTGACGTATATACCCCATATCTGCTGTCGATCTTGATTTGACCCAAATGTGCCCTGATCACCTTATAAACATAGGGAAGGCCCAGCCCCCAGTTCATCTTCCCCTGTTTTCCGGAATAATGCGGCGAAAATATTCGGCCGCGGTCTCGGAAACGGATTCCTTTTCCGTTATCCTGAATCATGATAATCAGCCATCGGAACAAAAATTCCAGCCGGACTGTGATTTTTCCTTCTTCCTTCCCCGACTGTTCGATGGCTTCCACGGAATTGTTCAAAATATTCACCAACGCTTTACACAGATGATACCGGTCATACATTCCGCAGATATCCTCGTATCCTTCCCTGTTCCACTCCACTGTAATGTAAGAAGGCGGCGTAACCTCATTCAATGCCTCATCGATAATACTGGTAATGCTGTTATTTAAGTAGTGGTACTTAATCTCCTTCAGTTCATCAAGCATCTGTGTCGTTCGCCCCAGCGACTCATCAATCAGCTTTCGCATGCGCCCGATTTCCGGTATCTCCTCCCTGTTCTCCACCTTATTTTCGATCTTTGTGATTAAAATCTGCTGGGAAAAGAAAAGATTTTTCTGGGAATGAAGCGTTTCTCCCAGAACCTCATTCATGATATTTAAATTCTTCTGAATTTTCCGTTTCACAAATGGTGTTGCTGACATATCCATCCGAAAACTCAACAGAATAAACATGCAGAAAGAGAGCACCACCAGTACCAGTGACGGGGCGGTTAAATAAACCTTCTGAATACGGGCCTGAACATTTTCAAAAATCCAAAAACCGCTGCGGATCACCTTGTCTACCGACACACTGAACGGCCCGATATAGAAGAAAATATAGAAAATAGCGGCGGCAAGCATAAGCCCCATGGAAAACAGCAGGATCCGCTTGCGCAGAAAACGGACGGAGGTCACCATCACATACCGGATCAGAACACAGATGGGCCGCAGCAGCAGCAACAGAACCACAAGCTTAAAAATAATATTTAAGGAACAGAACAGACCATATACGAGCGGCTTATTTACGCTGGTATGATACAAAACATACATTTTAGTCGAGGTAACAGGATCATAAAGAATGATGGAAAGAAGGGGTACCACAAAGAACAGAAGGCGCCGCGTCCTCCGGCTTCCCGTATCTGTTTTAGGTTCTCCCCTTCCCAAATTTTTCTGAAACTCATAGTTAAAAATCGTCTCAGCCAGAAGAAACAGGGCGATCCCCACGTTCATAAGCCTGATGTTCACGACGATAGGAAGCGCCAGTCTGGCGGTTATTACTTTATAAATCATATAATCCAGCCGGTAATAAATGCTCCTGCCGTAGTATTCCCCATAGCTGGCAAACATGTTAATGTGGAGAATGATGGAGAAGAAGGCCAGGGTCGCACCTGTTGCCATGAGAACAAATAAATAGGAATATCTGCTCTTATGGTCAAAAATAAGCAGTACGACAGAAAACGCGACCAGCAAACCAATTGTATAAAACATCTTCTTCCCCCCACTCCCCGTTCGGCTTAACAGACACCTATCCTTTTACGGCGCCTTCCGTCAAACCCGAAATAAAATACTTGTTTAAGAATAAGTATACAATAAGCATCGGCAAAATGGAAATGCTGATTCCCGCCAGCATCAGATTCCAGGAGGACACCGCCTCGCCGCTGGATTTCAGACTGACAACACCGACAACAAGCGGCCATTTGTCTTTTGCCGCAATGGTAAATACGTAAGGCAGAAGGTAATCGCTCCAGGCTGTTCGAAATGCCACCAGGCCTGTAGTTACCACCAGCGGCTTACAGAGTGGAAAAATAATTCTCCAGAATATTTTAAAGAAGCTGCAGCCGTCAATCTGCGCGGCCTCATCGATCTCCCTGGATATCTGCCTCACAAAGCCGGTAGCGATAAACACCTGAGTCGCATTCATACCAAACACACGTATGATGATCGGTCCCCATAACGTCCCACTGAGCCCAAACACCTTGGCCAGACTGAGCTGCGGATAGAGCGACAGCGTTCCAATGGATACGAACATGGAGCAGAGCACCATGGTGTTCACCACTTTGGAAAACCGGGTCGTCCCCCTGGCAAATACATAGCCCGCCGTAATTGATGTAACGACACAGCCGCCCACCACCACAACCGCATAAAAAATACTGTTAAAGGTCAGCCTGCCAAAATCCGCCAGCTTCCATGCCTGTACATAGTTTTCAAAATGCCACTCCGTTGGAAGGATTCCGAGTCCCCCAACCAGAATCTCCTTATTGGACTTAAAGGAGCTTAGTAAAATGTAAATAACCGGAAACAGTGCAAATGCGGCAATCACCAGGAGAAACGCGTAGATTACTGCTTTCCAGATGCTCTTACTGACTGTTCTCATAGCGCCTCCTATTCTTCCACTTCCTGCATTTTTTTCGATACCTTTAAGTAAATCAGCGTGACAATTCCCAGGATCAACGCTGTGACAACTGCCATGGAGGAAGCGTAACCGAACTGCACTTCCATAGCGGCGCTCTCCCCATAAGAGAAGAAATACTTAAAGATGTACGTCATAACCACCTCGGTGGAACCTCCCGGTGCTCCATTCGTCAGTACCAGGATTAAATCCGTCATTTTCATGGTTCCCAGCACGCTCAGCATGAGTACCAGCTGCAGGATCGGAGCTACCAGGGGCAGTGTAATGTAAAAGAACTGCTGCATTTCGTTGGCCCCGTCAATGGCAGCACATTCATACAGCGATTTGGAGATATTCTGAAGCCCCATCAGAAAATAGATCATATTTAATCCGAAGGTAGTCCACAGCGACACCAGGATTATGACGAACATGGCGTGCCCTTTGTCGCTGAACCAGCTGATATTCTGAGTGATCAGCCCGATATTTTTTAGTATCGCGTTGACGATTCCGTTGTAAGCCCCAAACAGGATAGAGAAAATCAAACCTACTACAGCAATGCTGAACACGGAGGGCAGAAAAAATACCACCCGAAAGAAAGAGCTTCCCTTAATCTTGTTATTTAGGAACACTGCTAAAACCAGGGCCAGCGGAATTTCAAATATCATTTTCATACCGGCAATCAGGAACGTATTTTTCAGTGAATCCCAGTATGCCGGATCACGTGTGAACACCCGGATAAAGTTACCCAGCCCCACAAAAATCGGTTCACTGTATCCATTATACTTAAAGAATGACCACCGAAGCACCCAGATGATCGGATAGACGGAAAACAGAAGAAAGCCGATCGTCATTGGCGTAATCATCAGGATTTCCTGAATTTTGTTTGCGGAATGCAGTTTTTTCGTTTTTTTCTTCGTTTTTATCATATTTGTTACTGACCCCACTTCATTTTCTCGGCAATATTCGAATCAATATAGTCGTCGATGTTCACCTTTCCTGAGGCAACGGCTTCATCCAGAGCCTTATTATAGCGTTCCGTCAAATCCTTCAGCGCACCATCCACATCTGTGACAATTCCGGTCAGAATCTTGTTGTAAACATCCTGATAGCTGTCGCCTTCAATCGATAAATCACCATCCGGATTGGGGTATTTAATACAATACACGTCCATATCAGAGAATTTAATCCAGTTCGGATCCAGACTCTCTGCCTTTGACTGGCTGGTAATCTCTTCACCCAGAATACTGATATCTACCTGTGCATCATTTGTAGCAACAAACATTTCATCGGAATACAGGTAATTGATAAACTCTGCAACCTTGTCCGTATATCCGTCCTTTGCCGCCCTGGAATTGATGACATAGGACATGGAAACTCCAATCGGTTCTTTATAGCGGTTCGAAGCATCCTGAACCGGATATGGAATTACGACCCACTCAAAATCACATGGAAACTGATTTTTAAATGTCGTCACGTCTGAGGACATAACACCGATCATGCCTACATTTCCTGCCGAAAACTGAGCTCTTGCAGTATCTCCATCCATCGTCTCGAAGCCCGGGAACATACTCTTGTCGTCGATGATTCCCTGAAGGTGGCCGAAGAAACCGCCAAGGGATTCGAAATCATACCGGCCTGTAGTGTGATTAAAATATTCATCTCCCACGCTGGCTGCATTCGGTAAATTCAAATAGAAATAATTGTAGGATCCATATCCCATGGCCAGTGCATATCCGTAAGTCGATTCCTTGCTCCCTTCGGTGATTGCCTTGGCACATGCCCTCATTTCGTCCCATGTCTCAGGCGTCTTAAGTCCGTATTTGTTAAAAACATCCATGTTGCAGGCTAAACCATACGTCGTCACGCGGATCGGGATGGAATACGTCTTCTGGCCGAATTCTCCGTATCCGGGAGCGTTATACTCCGAGAAACGATCTACCAGGCCCTTTAAGCCGGCTTCATCCTCCCACGGCATAATGTATCCCGCCTCCGCATAATTGCCGATTTTATTGCATTTGAAGATGTCCGGTCCCTCTCCGGCAGTCACAGCCACATCAAGCGTCGTATAGTAATCACTTCCATAAACAGTGTATTCCACGGAAATTCCTTTTTCTTTTCCGATGGTTTCATTAAACTCTTTAATTCTTTCTTCATAAACCGCCTGATCATGCTGGTCGTTGGACCACATGGTAATCTTGGTTATATCGCCGCTTCCCTCTTCCCCTTTAGCCTGTTCCTTTTTTGTCCCCTCAGTCTGTCCACTTTCCGGCGCTGCCGTCTGCCCTTTATCCGTACCGGCGCAGGCCGCCATGGAAAGTACCATTATTCCGCTCAGTAAAACCCCTAAATACTTTTTTAATCTCATGATAGACTCCTCCATTTTTCATTTACAAGTTCTGCTGCCAGCGCCGGCGTCATCTGAACTTCATGATTGCATCTTAGCACATCGCCCCAGAAAAAATAAGTATGATTTTTTATCAACATTTCCGTTAATTGTTTTGTTATTATCCGTTTTTTTGTTAATGTTTATGTTTTTTCATCTTGTCCGCGCCACTTCTTCATAGTAAAATTAGATAAACATTTGTTTTCAGAAAGGAGTTATACTGTATGGAATTCCTTAAAACCAGAGGAAAGAGCATTGTAACGGAATCCGGAACGCCTGTTTACTTGAGGGGCACCTGTGTCGGCGGCTGGATGAACATGGAGAACTTTATCAACGGATTCCCCGGAACAGAGATCTCGCTTCGCGAGCATATGAAAAAAAGGCTGGGGGAAGAGAACGGAACTTACTTTTTTCAGGAAATGATTCGCAATTTTCTGTCAGAGGAAGACCTGGCATTTATTGCTTCCACGGGCGCTACTGTGGTGCGTCTGGCATTGAACTACCGGCATTTTGAGACCGATGACGCTCCATTTGTTTACAGAGAAGAGGGCTTCCGTCTTCTCCGGGAGACCGTGAATCTCTGCGAAAAACACGGACTTTACGTAATCTTTGACATGCATGCCGTTCAGGGCTGGCAGAACACCCACTGGCACAGCGATAATGACCGGGGAATCTCCCTGTTCTGGTCTGACGCCTGTTACCAGAGGCGTTATTACGCCCTGATGCAGGAAATAGCGGCCCGTTTCAAAGACTGTCCTGCCGTGGCCGGCTATGAACTTCTCAACGAGCCAAGCTCCAGCTGCCGCAGCGGCGATTATCCTTTTAATATGTACGAAAACTTTACCTCTGATTATCCGGCCTTTAACCGTATCATCCACACTGCAGTTGACCGGATCAGAGAGATAGACAAACGCCACATCATCTTCATAGAAGGCGACTCCTACGGCCATAATTTCTCCGGCCTGGAGGCTCCGTTTGACGATAATCTGGTATACTCCTCCCACGATTATATCGTCTCCAGCTTCGGTCCCGGCGCCTATCCCGGCCAGTATGAGACGCTTCACAACGACCGTGTCGAGGCCGGCTGCTACTGGGATTATGACCAACAGATCCGCCACATAAAGGAGACGGAAGGCTGGCAGTTTTCCGAGACCCATCAGGTTCCGCTGTGGGTAGGGGAATTCGGTTCTCAGTACTGCACCGGAAGCGATGACATCCCTTACCGACTGGCCTCCATGGATGATCAGCTCCGGGCCTTCAATGAACTGGGGCTTCACTGGACCACCTGGACGTACAAGGACTGCGGCACCATGGGCTGGGTCACTTTAGATCCTGAGAGCGAATACATGAAAACAGTCTCTGATGTACAGCGCATGAAGGGTCTGCTTGGCGCAGAGAACTTCACCGCATGGCGAAGCGCCTGCCCCGGCAAAGAGGTTACCGGACAGTTCACCCGCTACGTCATGTCACTTTTAAGCGAGTCGCCGAACTACACCTTCGGTACCTTCCAGAAATGCATGAACTACGCTCTTCTCACCAGTTTCTGTGCCGGAGTCCTGCAGCCGGAATACGCCAAGGCATTTCAATACTGTTCCGCCGATGACATTGCCAGAATCATGAGGTCCTTTGCACTTGAAAGCTGTCAGGTAAACGAGCCGTATCTGGAACTCCTGAAAAGACGGCTGGCCGGTTGATTCTGATAAAAGTAAATTGGACAGAAGTGCGCAAAAAAAACGGGGACAGTGTTCTATATTAGTCCACTGTCCCCGCATTACGCAATATATGATATCACAAAAGTCCATTTCATTCCTGTCAGTTACAGTTCATTCCCCACCAGTGGCACCGCAGTCCGGTTCGGGCAGGCATCGTCTTTCTCCCATGTTATTTCAAAGACACTCCACACATTCACCCTTGCAGCTGTAACCGTTAAGACATCATCGCTCTGGCTGATCTCTGTCTCCCCGGGGCCTAAAATGGCATTTACAACTGCTCCGGATACGCCGCTCGGAAGTCGAAGCTCAAATTTTACGTCAACGAGGGGAAGCATTTTCATCAGCGGACGCCGCCCTACGGAGTTGACCAGATGAAGCAGCACTCCGGACTTTGTGTGGTAGAGTACAGCCTCCAGCCCTGGATACGGTTCCATTTTAAACTCCCGTTGATTGTTTACCCCCCAATCCATCATGTTCCCCAACAGCAGCAAATCGTCCGGCAGACCGTACGCTTCCAGCAGGCTGCCAAAAGCAAACGGCAGATAGAGTACAGCGCCTTCCCCTTCATCATGTGTGATGCACAAGGGAAGCTTTGTATGCGGCGCAGGCAGGCTCGCCCGCTCCGGCGGCGCCCCCACAGCATCCAAAGGTGCAAACGGTGGAACCAGGCTGGCCTCAACTACTGCCCTATCAGCTGCAGTACAGTAAAGTGTCTCGCCGCGGTGAGGCAGTAACTCAGTTTCTTTCAGATTTGTCTGAAGCTCATCCCTCTCGAAACGCCAGTATGCTGCCGCCAGTTCTCCCCCGCCCTGGACCTCTTCCCTGATTCCTAAAAGTTTATGGAACTTTCTGGCCTGTTTGGCGCGGCACTCCTCAATCAGCAGCCGTGCTCCCCGGGCCAGACATACCTTCAATTCTTCCAGCCTGCTCTCCAAAAGTTCTCCACCTGCCGGTACAATAACCGCCTGATACCTGCTGGCGCGCTGTGCATTAAACCGCATCTCATCTTCCACATCAAACTGAATCTGAGCATCCAGAAGCCCTCCAAGCCACCCCTTAGCGCTCTTCGACCCATTCCAGACCAGCAAAATCTGTGCAGCGCTTTTCGCCCCTGTCATGGCTGACTCTGCCTGCATGACATCCCGGTTGACCGCCTGAACTGTTTTTCGTATTCTTTCGTCTCCAATCGTCTCCTTAAAGCCGGTCAGGCTGTGCCATAAGTTTGCCCCATTTGCGGCAACCCGGCTCATCCAGCTTCGGTATTCTGCGGCGGGCAGCCCTGTGTGGCGCCAATCCATTCCCGGACAGGAATGGATAATACCAAACGGAGCCGGCATATGTTCCGGTACAGCACCGTATTTTGCATTCAGCGTCGGCAGCCAAAACGGCGTAAAGTTCTTTTTTCCCTGTGAAAGGACGTTCTGGGCTTCCGCACAGAGAACATCTGCAGTCGCCGACCTGGCATCCAGATCTTCCCCACAAGTCTTAAAATAAAGGATCAGCGGGATACTGGGGGACACCTCTTTTATGGTTTCCCGCAGCAGCCGGATATTGTCCTGGCAGCACAGTGATTCCCATTCCTTTCGAATACCGGCAATTCCAGGCCTTCGGGCAAAGGTGGGCGAATCGTTCGTTTCCCCTCTCTCCCATTCCATCGGAAGCTCTTCTCCAAAAAGTTCTCGGTACTTTACCCTGCAGCTTTCGCAAAAGCAGGGTTCGTAATTGGGCGCATTCAAAAAAACCCCGTCAAACTCATATTGTTCTAATGCCTCTTTCAGTATCGGAACCGCCGCCTCGTGATTCCTGTAACCTCCATTTATACAGGTACTATACAGAATACTCCAAGGACCGGGCCGTTCCATACCGTAAGCATGGGGAGTCCCATCCGGATTGCGGACAAACCACTGGGGCTTTTGCAGATACGCGCTGTCATCAGCCTTACTGAAATCAAAACGGGCCGCCACATATACCCCTTTTTTATGGCACTCTTCTACAATATCCCCCAGTAAGTCCCGATCTCCCGGCAGCCATTCATTTACATGGTGATATGGCACTTTACTGGGATACCACGCGTAGATACCACCCACGTTGATTACTAAAACATTGCCGCCCAGTTCGCAGACATCCTGTGCCAGCCTTTCAGCCGACATTTGGGGTGTATCCATTACCTGCAGATTCATCTGTATTACACGAGACGGTAATTTCCACCACTGTTCTTCCATCTGTCCTCTCCTGTCCGGATTTCCTGCTAATTAACGGGTTCCTTATGTTCACCGGATAATCAGGCGTTACCGAATCCCTTTTTCCTTATAATTCTGCGGCGTAATTTCCAGGGGGGCGATTAAAACCGGGCGTGCCTGCACGCTGAGCCCTCCGTCAATCGGAATAACCTGCCCAGTAATATAGGAAGATTCTGAACTTGCCAAAAACAGCGCAAGGTCCGCCACATCCTCCGGCGTCCCCTGCCTGGTAATCGGTGTGGCAAAATCTTTCGGATCCCTGGCCGCCGCTTTTTCCGGATCCATTGCTGCAACACAGAAGCCCAGAATAGAAGCCGGGGAGATCGCATTCACTGTAATATCAAAAGGTGCCAGTTCCAGCGCCAGCGCGCGGGTCAGGGAATCAATTGCGCCTTTGCTGGTATCGTATGCTAAAAGCTGCCGGTGAGGCTGCGTCGCGCCAATCGAGGAAAAGTTTATCAAACTGCCTTTTTCTCCAGCCTTTACCATCTCCCTTGCGGCTCTGGTACAGGTATAATATACAGAGAATAAATTAATACGGAGAATTTCTTCCCAGAAATCGGACGTATACTGTAAAGCCGGACGTGGATTTGTCACCGCCGCATTATTGACAACAATATTAATCTTACCAAATTCAGCAATGGCATGGTCAAACATGGCCTCTACCTGGTCCTCATGGCTGACATCGGCCAGAAATTTAGCCACCTTACCGCCTTTTGCGGCTTTCTTTACCTCCTGGTAAACTGCTTCCAGCGTTTCGGGATTGCGTGTATTTACAAGCACATCCGCCCCCTCCTCCGCTAACTTTAATGCGATGGCGCGCCCAATTCCTCTGGCTGCTCCCGTTACAATTGCTGATCTTCCTTTTACCCTGTCTGCCATTTGTTTTACACTCCTTTTCATTTTTTAAGAAAATGGTTTAAGATTCGGCCTCTGCGGCACTTCAAAATCCCACAGCGCCTTATCGATATATCTCTGTCCATTCTGAAGCGTCCACATCAGATGGCCCGGAAACAACCCCTCCACGCCGCGTCCTGCCAGACGCTTCAATCCGTCATAATAATGTTCAAAGTCAGAAAACGGAGCCGTAAGGACGCTTACAAAGCCCTGGTAAAATACTTCGTCCCCAGTAAATAAGTTTTTACGTCCGTCTATCTCCACCTCATAGCTGACTGACCCCGCTGTATGGCCGGGTGTTATCAGTGCAGTAATCTTCAAATCCCCCACACGGATTATCTCATTATCCCCAATAATCCGGTCGGCCCTGCTGCGCACCATTTTGTCAAACTGCTGGTACTTTCCGTTCTCTGCCTGAAGTCCCAGCGTCTCCAATAACCCATGCTCCAGTACCTGCGCCTCGAATTTTCCCGTGATTACCTGAAGCTTCCTGTAATCGCGAAGCCATGAGCAGCCATTGGCATGGTCGGGATGGACATGGGTCAGAAGAAGATACCGCAGCTTTCCAATATCCAGGCCATCCTTTTCCATTTGAAAAAGGATGGCCTCAGGATTCACTGCAAGTCCGCAGTCAATGAGCGCCAGTTCATTACCTCCGTCCAGCACATAGCAGTGGCAGTCGCCTTCCGGTGTAAGTCCAAAAGCCCCGCTTCCGCATAAATGAACCCCACGTGTCAGCTTCATACGTTACTTCCTCTCAAAATTCTTAATAAAATCAGGGTTTGCCTCCAGGAGACGCTGGTGCTGGGCATCCCACTCATTCAGCACACTGTCTATACTGTCTCCCATATACCATTTCTGTGTAATCTCCTTCATCACATCCTTGATTCCGGGTACCCAGATTAAATCCGCATGATCCCTCTTCTTGTCGCTGTCAAACCATTCGCGGCAGGGTTCAAGACAGGAATCAGGAAGTTTTTCGGCTCCTACTGCCGCTGGCATAACTTTTCCTTCTACAGCCATGATGTTGCTGCTCTCCGGCTGCAGGAACTCTGTTACAAGTGCGCGCACCTCATCCTGATGTTCACTGGATTCTACTACACTCAGCGCAAGCGCCTGGCCGCAATTGAAGGTCCGCTCCTCATCCTCGTCCTGAAGGACAGTAGGAACCATTACAACATCAAACTCCTCTCCTCCAAGCTCCCGCATACGTGAAATCTCACTGCCATGTGCAACCCAGAACGCGCCCTCACCACGGATAAAACGTTTAATTGCCTCATCATCGTCCACTCCCAGGGCATCATCAGCCACATACGATTTCATCTGCCCGTACTTATCAAACATTTTCCGGAAAGTATCATCTGTAAATTTGAGTTCCCCATCCAGCATCTGTTCATAGTAATCCGGATTTTGGTAACTGATCACACAAGCCAGATATTGGAAATCAAACTGCGCTACATTGTTAATACTCTTACCCGCCAGTATCATCGGATTTTCCAGCCCCTGCTCCCTAAGACCCTGGCACGCAGCCATCAGCTCCTGAAAATTAGTGGGGATTTCTATACCCGGATACTTGGCCAGCACCTCCCTGTTTACAAACAGCCCGGTATATTCATAGCGCATGGGCACACCATATATTTTCCCATTCAACGCGTTAAAGGGTTTATCCTTATCGTGAACAAACTCCATATATGGCTCGTCTGTAATGTCCTTTAGAAGCCCGGCCTGTGCGAATTCACGGACACGCGTACCGGCCTGGAACATATAGAGATCCGGTTCCTCCCCTGCGGCAAATTTTGCCTTCAGTGTAGTAATGAATGTATCCAGTGCCGGAATGGATGTAATTTCTACCATAACGCCGGGATTCTTTTCCATATAATTTTCAATAATATGCCTCTCAGATTCCAGTATCTTGCCGTCAGCCAGAGTCATATACTGAAGCGTAACCTTTTCCGCCTGAGCAGCCTCCGGCTCCGGCGATTTACCTGCGCAGCCAGTAAGCGCAGCCATCATACAAACGGCAGTTAATAAAGCTATGCATCTCTTCATCTAGATCTTCTCCTTTTCATACTTAATTTTCTTATTGTATCCAGGCGGGAGTCCTCAAATCCGCACAGTATTTCCGGTTCTCAGCTTTACAATAATACAGTTCCGGCCTTCCAGTTCCGCCCGGACTCCCCCATTGTCTGCTGCGATCGTACCTCCCCGCCAGTACACGTCCTCCAGCCCGGTGATGCTGTACTGTTTTCCAAATCTGATTTTTGTACTCTCATTCATACGACTCTCATTGACCAGCCACAAAAACAACTGGCTTCCATCTGTCTGGATCCGTGCATGGACCCGGGGATTGTCACAAATGACCCGTGCTTCCAGTTCCATTTTCTCAGCAATCCATCGGAAAAATTCTTTCTGCTCTCTGCACGGATGATTCTGATATCCGATCGCGGGGCTCGTGCCTATTAAGATGGCAGTTCCGGCTCCATACGTATTCTCCGCTGCAAGCGTCCTGTTGTACCTGTCCTTTAACAGCCCGCAGGCGCCCTCCAGCCTGTAGCACTGAAGATATTCGCCGCCGTAGAACAGGCTCTCCCCCCATGAGAACGCTTCCTCCTGAAGGATATCCTGGATAAACTCTACCGCCTCCTCCTGCACGCCGAATACCCGGTCAAGGTGCAGATTCGGCTGAAGCGCCCCCACATGGCACGCTCCATCCAGATAACCGGGACAGCCCTCGCTGAACAAAGTTCCTCCTTTTTCCACCCAGAGCGCCAGCTTTTGGGCCGTTGTTTCATCCAACATAACAGGTACAGGCAAATAAGCCTTCCGATAACCGTCCAGATCATCAATATGGACGAAATCAGGCTGAAAGCCAAGATCAACGAATCCGCGGTAGGCGCCGGTCACAGCCGCCGCATAGCTGTCTTTTGCCCCAAACTGGGAGAGCAAAAGGGTTCCGGTCTGTGTCTCAGGCACAATCACGATCCCAATCTCGCCCTGGACCGGCGATGCCGCCAAAAGTTCAGCCTGTTCCGGGGAATTGGCCCATTTGGCCAGCTTAGACGCCATCTCAGAACGCGGGGTTGGTTTTCCATCCATACCGTAGACCCCAAAGGCTCCAAATAACGGCCCATCTAACAACGGCCTCCATCTGGGACAGAGAATTCCCCTGGCCCCTCCTGCCAGACTGGTTAAATTCCACTGGCGGATATCCTCAGGCTCCGTAATCCTGCCGTCCTCCCGGGACCGTCCTGTCACCTGCGGCTGATACCACAGCGGACCTCCCTGGGACTCTGCATGCCAGAAATTTTTACCGCGCGATCCTGACCGAGTTAAATCCAGGGCCGCCCACTGCTTATATGCCTCATTTCCCTTACGGCTCTGAACAAAGGTAAGACCATACACCTCCACATTTTCGCCTGCCATCCACTCATCCGAGCCTCCCTGCGCCATATTTTCCAGACTTTGGGCTGTCCCGTGAGCCGTGATCAGGCAGTTTGGATCTATTTCCTTAAGAATACCCGCCTTCCATTTCATATGGTGGTACGCGTTCTCTTTCCGGAAAAGCAGCCAGTCACTACATTCTGTATAAAGGGCCAGACGGGAAGGCGGCTGAACATCAGACCAGTCCGTCAGGCTGTAACGGTTCCATGCAGTTTTCAGCGCCTCCAGCGTCTGATACTTCTTCTGCAGCCAGATACGAAATGCATTTCTGGTGTCCTCACAGTAACAGTAATTATGAGAATAATTGCATTCATTCCATACATCATACCCCATCAGAGACGGATGCCCCTTATACCGTTCTGCCAGCGCCTTTAAAAAATTACCGGTAAGCTCGCGGCCGATCTCCGTATCCAGGCAGGTTCCTTCATAGAATCCCCCGACTGCGCAGCTTACGCTCATTTCACTTCTCGATTTACGCCCGTGGACATCTTCACACAACGCCTCCGGATACCGTGTAAATACCCACTCCGGTACACAGGTCGTCATTTCCGCTATGACGGTCTGTATCCCGTACCGTTCTCCCAGTTCCAACTGCCTGTCGTAATCCTCCCAATCATAGACTCCCGGAGACGTCTCAATAGCCCCCCACATAAACCAGTGCCGAAAAATATTGTATCCATCCCGGGATGCCTGGGCATAATCCCGTTCCCAATCCTCACGGGGTGGATTGGATTTGCGGTAATATACCGCGCCGTAAGGTAACTGCATCGAAATTTTTGAGCTCATCTTCCCCCTCCTAACCTTTCACTGCCCCTATCATAATACCGTTCACTATATTTTTCTGTAAAAGCAGATACACGATCACAATCGGTATAATTGCAAGCGTATATCCAGCAAACGTCATCTCCCACCGGGAACCGAATTCTCCGTAAAAGTTATACATGACCACTGTAACCGTCTTCAATGAATTGTCCGACAAAGTTAGCATCGGAAGCAGGAAATCGTTCCACACGGAGAGAAAATCCAGAATAAAGAGGGTTGTCACAGCGGATTTCAACAGTGGAAACACGATCGTCCAGAAGGTACGGTATACAGAACAGCCATCCAGCACAGACGCCTCCAGCAATTCATCCGGTATTGCCTTGACGAATCCGGTCAGCATAAAAACTGCAAACGGCATCCCCATGGCGATATATACCACAATCAGACCTACATGAGAATTCATCAGACCGAGATTCTTAATCAGCCGAAGCAATGGAACCAGAATCGTATAAATCGGAACCATCAGACCGGAAAGAAACAGTACATACAGGAACCGGTTTACGCGGTTTATCCTTTTCGCCAGGGTAAAGGAGGCCATGGAGGCCAGTAAAATCCTTATTACAACCGAGACGATCGCCACAAAGAGACTGTTTTTGTAAACAGTGCCCAGCCTGAGCATCTTCCACGCATCCACAAAATTCTGTAAATACAAAGATTTTGGAAATGCCAGCGGAGAATAGATCAGCTCACGGGTGGTCTTGAACGAGATTACGATCATGGCGTAAATCGGTATAAAGAACAGCACCCCAATGGCAGTCATGATGAATGCCAGTACCCAAATGTTCCAGCGTCTTTTCCCTTTCTTTACTTTACTATTCAAGTTTAGCCTCTCCTTTCTGGAAGAATTTAAGCTGAATCACGGTTAGGATCACCATTACCGCAAAGAGCGCAACCCCGATTGTCGTACCATAGCTGCCCCTGGAGTAAAAGAACGATTCACGGTAAATATTAAGCGCTATGGTCATGGTTGAATCACCCGGTCCCCCGTTTGTCAAAGCAAAGATTGAATCAAAATCCTTCAGACTCCTCTCAAATACGAGGATAAAATTAATTGTGAAAGCAGAGGCAATCATCGGCAGCGTAATGTGTTTAAGCTGTTTCCAATAACCTGCGCCGTCTACCGCAGCCGCTTCACAAAGTTCCTGCGGAACATTTTGAAGGCTCGCAAGGTAAATCATCATAGTCCAGCCGGCACTGCGCCAGACCGTTACAGAAGCAGCCGCAAAGATTGCCCATTGCTCGCTTCCCAGGATATTGTTTCCCAAGACTGCAAGTCCCAGAGCCTTTCCCATTTTCATCAGTGGATCAGAAAAGAAGAAACTCCAGATATATCCCACCACCAGCGGACTAAACAGCGACGGCAGAAAGAATACCGTTCTCAGCACATTGCGGGTGCGGAACTTCTGATTCAGGGCCAGTGCCAGGGCCAGCGCCACTACATTCTGAAGGACCGTTACCGTTACGGTGTACTTGACTGTCGCAATCGTACTGTGAAGTACATAAGTGTCCTTGAAAAATGTGATGTAATTTTTCAGTCCCTGGAAATGATACGTCGCTGAAATCCCATCCCAGTCCGTCATGCTGAAATAGATCGCCTGAAGCAAAGGCCAAATCACAAACAGCAGGAACAGCACCAGGGCTGGAAGGTACAACGAGATATAAGAAAGTTCCCTTTTTATGTAATACGGATTCTTCAGTTTTTTACCATTCATGATTGTCCCCCTTTTATTTCTTCACTGGCTTAAAATGTATTTATAGTATATCATGGGCAACATGTTCAATAAATGGATTAACTTTTTATATTTTTTATATATTTTTTATATATTTTTTCAGTTTTAGTTTATTTCAGTCCATTTTGTGTATTATTTTTTACCAGTTAATGAAAAGGGGAGGCACCGCTAAAAATAATACATGCTTATAGAATTACTAAAAACTGCTTTCGCCAATAACTTTAGCAGGGACTTCAGCCTCATAAGGAACCACACTTCTTAATAATTCTGTAAGTTTATCCTGCTGAAAGCTTCTAAGGTCTGGACAAGTCATTTTAAGTCCTCTATAATAAAAAAGAATACACAATGCCCGTAAATCCTTCTCACTCTTTACAAAAAGGAGAGCCCATCCGCATGAACTTACGCAAACGCCTCTCGCGTTTCCACACCCATACCATTTCTTTCCGGTTGACCGTTTTATGCCTGACTGTTTCCGTCTTAATTTCAGTCTGCATCTGCGTGGTGCTTATCACTCATATCTCAGGACTGGTGAGAAATGAAAATAAATCATATTTAAACAACCTTCTGGAAAACCTGTCGTCCGGCATCGATACTACAATCTATAATGCAAGCCAGATTAACCGTATGCTGTTAATCCATGTAGATATTCAGGATATTCTCATGCGCTCCCAGCGTCCGGATTATACCGCCCAGGATTACCAGCATGACCGTGAACAAATTGCAATTATCATGAACAGCTTATCCGTCACAGAAGGGATCTTTTATACTGCATTCTATACCGGCGGCGGTTCCTTCTTATTCGACGGGAACACTTCCTCTTATCCCGCCAATTCAGATCTGTTTTCCAATCCATGGGTAATGGAGCACAGAAAAGAAATTGACAGCCGGAGCACCTTTATTATTTCACCTGTCCATACGCAAAAGGCATATTATGGGAATTACAAGCCACTAATGGTCATAAGGCCGATAAAAGACATCATCAGCAAAGAGGTTACCGCCTACGTCGTGGTCTATGCAGACAGCAGCGAATTCCAGGCTCTGCTCTTAAAAAACCTCCAGAGCATTTCGGATACCGTTCAAAACGGTCCAGTTCTTTCCATCCGTCTGGCTGACGCAGACGACCTGGTGATTGCCTCTACCAACAACAATGAATTTGGCCGTGGAATCGAAGAGCTAGCACCGAAAGAGCAGCTTATGTCTCTCCAGTCTGCCTACTCCGGTTTTACAGTTTACATTGAGCCCTCCTCCACGTACCTTTCTCACTCGCTGCGCGTCACCCTGTTTCCTATTCTTGGAATTATTGCTGTAATCCTGCTGCTCTTTGGCCTGCTGATGATTACCCTGCTGCAGCGGATGCTAATTCCTCTGAAAAATCTAACCGCCAATATGCGGCTGGTTGGACAGGGAAATTTTAAACTCAGGCTGGACGAACATACATGCCACGATGACGACATACGGGAGGTGTATCACGGTTTTAATCATATGACGGAAAAGATTGATAATCTCATTACAAACGTATATGAACAGCAGCTCCGTTTAAAATCGGCTCAGCTTCAGAGCCTTACATACCAGATAAATCCTCACTTTCTCTATAATACCCTGCAGACCATCGAGGCAATTGCAGAGGTCCGCGACACCCCTGAGGTTCAAACCATTGCGACGTCGCTGGCCCAGATGTTCCGTTATAATCTAAAGCCGGAAAATTTTGTTCCCCTGTCGGATGAACTGGCTCATTTAGAAGCGTACTTTTCCATTGAACGTATTCGTTTTCGGAATCAGATTACGTTTCAGATTGATTTGCCCGCCGAATTGTATCCACTTCCGGTGCCGAAATTTGTTCTTCAGCCAATTGTTGAAAATTCACTGATTCACGCTTTTCATTGCATTTCCAATACGGGTAATTTCGTAAAGATTACCGGAAATATTATCTCAGATAAGAAACTGGTTCTTTACGTTACAGACAATGGGGTAGGTATGGACGCAGGGCATGTTGATAAACTGAACCAGAATCTGGCCGATGCAGGATCGGCTTCGGCAGTTCAGGCGAAAGAGTCAATCGGACTGATTAATGTTCACCAGCGGCTGGTAAACTGCTGCGGACCGGAATACGGGCTTACTGTCAGCTCCCTGCCCGGGGAGGGGACGCAGGTCGCCATATGTCTTCCCTACACCCCGGAGGCGTAATACAGACCCCATAGATACCGCACTCAGAATTCAAAACAGGAGGCTATCCCATGTTATGTGTACTTATAGTAGACGACGAAGAATGGACCCGGCTCGGCATCGTCAGCAAACTCAAAAAGAGCCGTTATGATTTCGGGCATATCCTTCAGGCGCCCAATGCAGAGCAGGCGTTGGAAATCGCTGTTTCAGAACACCCGGATATAGTTCTTTGCGATATTCGGATGGCTGAAATGGATGGACTCGTCTTCAGCCGGAAGCTGCTGGAAATCCTCCCAGATACAAAAATCATAATTATCAGCGGATATAATGATTTTGCATATGCTAAGGAAGCCATACGGCTCGGCGTCGCCGATTACCTCCTAAAGCCTATAGACAATGCCGGATTAAACCAGGCGCTTGAAAAATGTATCCGTCAGATTGAAGAAAACCAGCAGCACCGCAGCGCACTCTCGGCAGTTAAAAAATCTCATCAGCGCAAAAGGCTGCGTTCTGCGGCGGCGGATATCCTTTCGCAGGCCAATCCCGATTACAGCCGTCTTTTCAGCGCTTATAACGGAAGAGGCGTCTTCCAGGCGTACTACCTCTATCTGGATGTCTCCTGCTCCCTTTCGGCTGACGTTCTGGACGAGCATATCGCCAGACACTTCCCCGAATATGTCTTAGGCGACAACCTGATTTATTATGAAAACCAGTGCAACGAATTTTTGATTGTTCTCTATTCCCCTTCCTTCGCCGAAAGCCGCGCCCCGGATTTATTCGTCAGGACAATGGAACAATCCCTGTGCAGGGAAATATACTATATTGCGCCCTACCAGTACACATTCGGCATCAGCTCTGTTTGTCCTGATTTCTGCACCGTTGTTCATGAAGCCGTATGCTGCATGAAGCACCGCGTTCTCTGCGCAAACAAAAGCACGATTCGTCCCGATGATACAGCCGCTTTTACCTCTGGTAAAATCGACGTTTCTTTTTTGTCAGAATTTAAAGAGGTTATCAGCCGCAAAGACAGCCGCCGCCTGGAAACTGTACTGAAATCCATGTACCGCGCCATCGGGGAATCCCCCATCTCCTATGAAGCGCTCCAGAACCTTTATCTTCGTGTTCTTGTCCTTCTTGGGGAATACATGTCATTTTCTCCAGCGCAGTCATTACAGATGCCGGCAGAGATTTATTATTTTTCATCAGTGTGGGATTGGATTGATTTTTTGAAAGAGCTGCTGACCCGCTCATTTGATCATACGAAGCCCCTTGCCAGCGAAGGCGATCCCCGTATTAAATTGATTGAAGAGATTCAGACCTATATACAGGAAAATTACTCAAAAAAACTTTCCTTAAGTGATATCGCACAGCAAAAGCATATCAATTACTGTTACTTAAGTCTATTGTTTAAAGAAGTGGCAAATGTTACATTCCAGGACTACTTAATGGAAATCCGTTTGAATCATGCGTGCGCGCTGCTGCAGACAGGCCGCTATAAAATAAAGGATGTAGCTGAACTGTCGGGTTTCAGCGATCAGCATTACTTCAGCAAGACCTTTAAAAAAATCATCGGGTACGCTCCTAAAGAATATCTTATGATACACCAAAACAGTACAAAGAATACGGAGGAACTCAATGGCAAATAATTGATAAAAGGTTACAGTTCACTCCCCAATGTCAGTTAGTTAATATCAGGTAAAGGGATGCATATTCCAGAAAATGAAGATCTAACACTCGAAATGGTGGTACTTATGAGGAGAGGGATCGGCTTTAGCTCATAGGA